>JAESFO010000199.1_pt1 | contig 116502 bp, 129 predicted proteins | sample 9269421 | NCBI WGS metagenome assembly JAESFO01 (sample SAMN14502839, study PRJNA617101) | algae metagenome | isolation source: Nostoc desertorum CM1-VF14 and co-occurring heterotrophs from rocky... | place: USA: Clark Mountains, San Bernardino, California | collected 2000-06-05 | reverse complement strand
TATGCCCGTCTTCTCCGTTTCATAATCGCCGCATGACAGACCAAGTGAATGCCGACCCGGCGGAACTCGCCAAGTTTTCTGAACTGGCCCATCGTTGGTGGGATATGGACGGCGAATTCCGGCCGCTCCATGAAATCAATCCGCTGCGGCTCGAATGGATCGATTCCATTGCGCCGATTTCGGGGCGCAAGGTGCTCGATATCGGCTGTGGCGGCGGCATTCTCGCGGATTCGATGGCGAGAAAGGGTGCGGATGTGCTCGGCATCGACCTGGCCGGCAAGGCGCTCAAGGTGGCGCGCCTGCATGCGCTCGAGGCCGGCACGAGCGGCGTCAAGTACCGCGAGGTGAGCGCCGAGGCGCTGGCGGCCGAGCAGCCGGGCAGCTTCGACATCGTCACCTGCATGGAGATGCTCGAGCACGTGCCCGAGCCTGCGTCGGTGGTCCAGGCCTGCGCCGCGCTCGTGAAGCCCGGTGGCTGGGTGTTCCTCTCGACGATCAACCGCAACCTGAAGTCCTTCGCGTTCGCGATCGTGGGGGCCGAATACCTGCTGGGCATGCTGCCGCGCGGAACGCACGAGTATCCGAAGCTGATCCGTCCGAGCGAACTCGCCGCGCACTGCCGCGCTGCGGGGCTCGACCTGCGGCAGACCCGCGGCATGGAGCACAACCCGCTCACGCACCGCTACTGGCTCAGCGCCGACACCAGCGTCAACTACATGTTCGCGACGCAGAAGCCCGCTGCCACGGGGCCGCAAGCGTGACGCGCGCTGCCATCCGGGCCGTGCTGTTCGATCTGGACGGCACGCTGATCGACAGCGCGCCCGACCTCGGCGCGGCCGCCGACAAGATGCGCACCGACCGCGGGCTTGCGTCCTATCCGCTCGAGCGCTACCGCTTCATGGCTGGCGCCGGTGCGCGCGGCATGCTGGGCGTGGCATTCGGCATCACACCCGATGCACCGGAGTTCCCCGCATTGCGCGAGGAGTTCTTCGTGGCCTATGAGAAACGCATGCTGCTCAACACGCTCGTGTTCGACGGCGTGCCGGCGCTCGTCGAGGCCATCCGCGAACGGGGCCTGGCCTGGGGCGTGGTCACCAACAAGTCGAAGCGCTTCACCGATCCGCTCACGCGTGCGATCCCGCTCTTCGCGAGCGCCGGTGCGATCGTGAGCGGCGACACCACGCCGTATTCCAAGCCGCACCCGGAGCCGCTGCACGAAGCTGCCCGGCGCCTTGAAGTGCCGTCCGACGCCTGCATCTACGTGGGCGACGACGAGCGCGACATCATCGCCGGCCGCGCCGCGGGCATGCGGACCGTCGCGGCGACCTACGGCTACATGGGCCCGCAGGCCGACGCGACGCTCTGGAATGCCGATGCCTCGATTTCAACGCCCCTGGCGCTCTTGAAGTTGCTCGATTCGGCCTAAAATGACTCGCTTGGGGCTGCACTGGTTTCGACGTGGGTTCGGAATCGCAGCGGGGCATGTCGAGCTGAATGCGCTCGTAAAACAGATTCAAACAAACTAACTGCAAACGACGAACGTTTCGCACTCGCTGCTTAATTGCCAGTGAGCCTTGCAACAGTTGGCCGATGGGCTGGGCAAGGGGGTCTGGAGCAATCCTGACCTCCCGGCTGCAAGGATAATTACATGGGCTGGCTCCGATCCGGGTACCTTGGGTCGGGGCGAGAAAATAGGGTACTGGCGTCCGGTGTAGCGTGCGACTGCGCGGCATCGGAAGCGAGACTCAAAACAGATCGCTAAACATGTAGAACTGCGCGAAGAAGGCTTGCGGACGGGGGTTCAAATCCCCCCAGCTCCACCATATTTCAAGGGCTAAGTCCAATTAAATCAAGGACTTACGGCGAGGCACTCCGTCCTCTGCCGTCTCTTTCCGTCCCCGGATTCACTCATTGTTCACACGCGAATCGCACCTGATTCGCACGTGTCTTCGACTTCCGGAAGGCCGGGGAGGCACTCGCGGCCGTACCTCACAGGTGGCCGATCGAAGCCCAGCGAGGCGCCTTGCTCGACCCAGCGGCCGTAGTTCCGGATCACCATCTCGGTCGTTTTGTGGCCGAGCAGTTTGGCGATGTACGCCGGATTCTCTCCCTGGCTCAACAACTGGCTTGCGAACGTGTGCCGCATTTGGTAAGGATTCCGGTAGCGTACATCGGCCAGTTTTGACGCCCGTTGCCACGTCCGCAACAGTGATTGGTCCGTCCACTCGCCTCCGGTGCGCGGGTTCAGGAAGGCCCGGCCAGTGGTCGCCTCGGTGCTGTCGTGCTGCGCTTGAACGGCCTGGCGCGCGGCCAGCAGCATTGGGATCTTGCGTATCCCTGCCTTGGTCTTGGTCGTCTTCTCCTCACCTTCGACGACTGCGCGCCGGATCTCTACTTCCGTGAAATCGGCGGCGAAGTCCTCCCAGAGGACGCCGACGAGCTCGCTGGTGCGCACGCCCGAGAACGCCCAGAACTGGAAAGCGTTGCGCTCGGAGCCGTCGAGCTTGGCGAACAGGCGCAGCAGATCTTCCACGGTGTAGGGGTCGGGCTCATAGTCCGTTGTCGCTGTTTCACGCGGCAAGATGCGCGACAACTTGAGACGGTCGAGCGGATTGAACTCGATCAGCTCATCCGCCACCGCCTCGGCCAGCGCGTTGCGAAGCGGCAGAAGTAGGTTGCTCATCCGCTTCCGTGTGACCTTCTGCAGGGCGATCCACTCGCGCAGGATGCCGACTGTCAGGGCCTTGACGAGCAGATGCCCGAATTGCGGGATCAGGATGTTGTCGATGGCCTTCCTGTAGCCCGTCCATGTGCTCGGCTGGAGTGATGCCTTGGAGCGGTCTCTGTAGCGCTCCAGAAGCTGCTTGATGGTCAGGCCCTTGTCGGTCGCGGGGCTGTGTCCGAAGACCTTGCACTTTGCCGACGAAGGGAAGAACTCGTTGTACCGGAAGGTGTCGTGCTCGATCTTCCGGAGGATCTCCCCGCGCAGCCGCTCCGCATAGCGCAGGTTCTCGCGCGTGCCTGGCAGATCGAGGATCTCCCGGCACTGCACTCCCTGGAAGCTGAACGCGAGCCGGATGACCTCTTTGCGTTTGCGCTGGAGGACCGTGATACCAGGGCTCACGCCCTTGCCTTGCGCTTGCCCGAAAGGTCGGCCTTGCGGCCGGCCGCCCAGTCGTTGACCGCCAGCACGTTGACCCAGAGTTGTTTGCTGCCGAGGGGATGACGCACATGCACATCGCGCAACCAATGCCCGCTGCGCACGCGCTTATCGACGGCGTCAGGGGTCTCGCCGAAAAGCTCGCAGTAGCGGTTCATGGGCACCCATTCGAGGGCAATCGCGGTGGTCACGGCAGGGCACCCATTCTGGCAGCCTCCGCAAGCCCATCAGCCCGTTCGTTGCCTATGTTGCCGGCGTGTCCCCGTACCCAGCGCACATCGTGCTGCGCCTGGCGCGCGATCACGAGCACCTCCCACAAGTCGGCGTTCATCACCTTCTCGAGCTTCTTGGTGGCCTTGTCCTTGCGCATCCAGCCGTTGCGGATCCACTTGGCAGACCATAGGTTCAGGCCGTCCACCACGTAGCGGCTGTCGCTGTGAAGCCGTGCCGGACGATCTCCGAGCCAGAGCAGGGCGCGCAGCATGGCGGTCTGTTCCATGCGGTTGCTGGAGGTGACGCCCTCGGCCTTGCCTGTTCCGGTGTGGATCTCGCGGCCGTTCTCGTAGGCAACGAAGCTCCAGCCGCCGTTGGTGCTCGGGTTGGGCCAGCACGAGCCATCGGTGTAGATCTCGATCATGCGAGGCTCCGAATCGAGAAGCTGATTTCACGACGCTGGCCGGCGCCGGACACGAGCCGCAGATGAGTCATTGCGCCGGACTTCGCCCGCACCGCATGTGCAGGATAGAAGAACTCTGCGCCGTCCTCATCAAGGCGGCACGTGTAGCCGGGGATGTAGTCCAGGCGCCGCTCTCCGTCAGCGTACTGACCGTCTTTCGTGTAGACCCGGCGAAGCCTGTATTCGCCTATGATGGTTGCGCCTTCCCCATAGGCAAAGACCGCCGTACCGACTGGCAGCACCGCGCTGGCCGTGTAGTCCATCAGGCGCGCACTTTCGATGCCTGGGTCTTTCCTCGGCGTGGTGCGTGCCAGCTCTTCCACTTCTTGCTGCCTTGCCTGCTGGCGGCGGTCGCGTTCTTCGCGAGTGATCCCCTTGGTGACTCGGAGGCTGCGGCCCACGTACCGAATTTGCATCCAGCGCTCGTCCTGCATGGCCTTGACCTTGCGACCATCGACTTGCACGCCGTTGAAGAAGGTCACCGATGTGGCCTGCGGGATGTGCTCCAGAGTGATGATGCCGGCCGCGATCAGTGCTTGAACGCTGCCAACGTAGTGATCGCCGCCCACGCCCGCGTCGAACTCGACGCCAGGAACAGATTTGGCTTCCATCATGCTGCACCTCCAGCAGCATCAAGACGGGCATCGGTTTGCCGTTGTCGCTCGATGCGGTCAGCAATGTAGGTTTTATGGGGAGCCGTGTTCGCAGACCAAAGCAGCATGTCTTCCAGCATCCGCAGAAAGCCAACTGCAGCACCACAGCGGTTAACCCCGTTCGCGTCTTCCTCGGCGGCCCGCGCCGCCGCTTGAATCACGTTGAGCACATTGATCTTGAGTGTCTTTTTTTGCATCGCGGCCATGAACTCCGCAGCGACACGCATGCCGGTGTGCCAACCCGCCTCGTAGGTTTCGTGGGGCACGTCGAAAAAGCATGTGGAGATGTATTCCCCGTGCTTGTCGTGAATCTGCGTAATGAACGAAAGGCCGTTCAGGTTTGTTTGCACGCGCGCCGACTGGGCCTGGGTCTTGGGCTTTTCGGGCGCCTTGGCGCCCTTCCGCGTGGTTCTTTCAGCAAGGGTTTCCATTAGTTCACCCCCGCGATAGCGCCGTCAAGCGAGGTCTTCGCGATCTCCAGCAGGCGCAGGGCGCCAAACAGGGCGACATCATCGTGTTCCCGAACCGTCATTTCGAGCACGGCGATGGCGCAGGCAAGCGGGGCGGACGCCTCTTCGCACATTTCGAAGTCTTGGGCGTAGACGCCGGCGGCGAGTTCTCTTTGCGCGTGCTCAACCACACGCAATGCTCCACCGAGAAGATCGGAATTGACAGCTTCGAGGCGCGATTGAATGATGGCGATTACCTCGCCAACCATGCAGTAGGCGTTGTCTTCGATCTTGGAGGCTTGGAACAGCGCGCTCGCCTCTTCGTCGGTCAGGCTCGGTCCTGCGGAATGTTCGACAGGCAGCGCCTTCACCGCGTCGTTCACCGGATCCAGAGCCTCCTGCGAGGCGTCCAGAAGGCCAAACGCACCTTCGAGCGTGTGCTGCAAGACGGTCCCTTCAGCGAGCTTGAGCGCGCCCTGGATGCAAGCCAACGGCACAAACAGGCTCTCATACAGACGCCAAGCATCCTCTTGCGTTAGGTCTTCTCGCTGGATTGTGTGCAGGGGCTTGACCATCACCGAATGGCAGATGTGGTCGAGCAGCTTCTCGATGTGTTCGCCACTTTCGGCAGCGTCAAAGGCCATTTCAAGCTGTCTGTCTGCGCCGACCATCCAGCGGCGGATGTCCGCGATGGCAACCAACGGGGCTTGGGGCTCGTTCTCGATTGGCGCGCTGGCCTTGTCGGATGTAGAGGCCGCGGGCTTGGTGACAGCGGTCACCGCTTTGGCAACCGCTGTTGCGGCCTTACGTGAGGGCGTGCTAACATTCATTTTGTGTTCCGTCTTCTTTGCTAGGGGTCGTTTCACATGAAGGGGCTAACCGTTGACGCGGTTTGGCCCCTTCGCCTTTTGTGCGCTTGGCGTTGCGCTCCAACTGTTGCAGGACCCATGTGTTCATCGACATGTGTCCTCCAGTCGCCATTGCTTGCACTCGTTCCTTCAAGCTGCGAGGGATTCGCAAGGTGAAGGTCACATGAGTGGTGATACTGTCCATCCACATCCTTTCCGGCTTCACTTTGAAGCCGTGAGCGGACTATAAGTCGGCTTCATTTTGAAAGCAACTTCATTTTGAAGCCGAGCGCTAGAATTCACATCCATGGCCCAAGACGACTACATCCGTACAGCTCTCCGTGTTCCTCCCGATCTGCACAAGAGGATCCACGAAGAGTCCGACAAAAGCGGGAAGAGCTTCAACGCTGAGATCATCGATCGATTGCAGAAGAGCTTTGAACCGCATCCGGCAGAGGAGCGCGTCATGGATCTCAGGAACACCGTGCTCGCTCAAGCTGCACTTCTCTCCATTCAGGCGGGGTTCATCACACAACACGCGAGGATGGCAACCCCTGGTACGGCGGAGGCCAAACTCCTCGAATCGATCGACAGGTACTTCGGTGCAAACATGGCTGAGAAGAGCGCGGCCGGGCTGCCCTACAAGAGTGAGTCTGATCAGGCTGAAACGATGAGGAAACTCGCCAGTCTCGGGGCCGAGTTGCGAACCTCCGACATGGAAAGTGCTTCGTTTAGAAAAGCTATCGGGAAGTTCGTCGCGAACAACCCCGATCTCATCCCCTCTGATGAAGAAATGGCTGCGAGAAAAACTGCTGCCAAAAAAACGGTTACCCCAAGAAAGCGACCGAGCAAACCCAAGACGTAATTTGGCGCGGTTGCTCACGCCCACCTCCATAGCCGGCGCAGCACGAGCGCCAGCAGGAAGAGCGGAAGATGGCAACGTAGACTGCGACGCGCTTCACTTCGCCCATCCCGGCGCCGCCTAGACGAGCGCCGCCGCGACCTGCAACGGAGCAGGCAACGCCCGAGAGAATGGCCGGTGGCCAAGGGAGATTTCACGCTTGCTCCGTCTTGCTAGGGACGAAGAGAATTTACCTCAAGGTAAACTTGCTGGTCAACACCCACGGGAAAATAATCTCAGGAGTTGGGTAAACCCAGCGAGGAAATTTCCTCAGAGGTCAACTAGCCAGGGCTCCACTGGCTTGGCGAGACTAGCGCGCCTACAGGGTGCAACTCGTCCAGATCCGACAGATCGAAGGTGTGCCGCCCCCCGCCGTTGACCGACATCACCTCGATGATCGTGTCCCGGCGAAAGAGGAACTCCTTCACCATCTTTCGCCCGTCTGCAAACTTCAGCAGAACGTACTCGCCTTCGCGGGGTGTCGCATTTGGCTTGACGAGGACATACCAGCCGTCTCGGATCGCGGGGAACATGCTCTGTCCTCGGACACGGATTCCATACGCATTCGGATCGTCAACCATGACCTCAACGTAGCCGTCCCCTACGTCCGCTCTTGACCTGATCTCTTCGTAGTAGCCCTCGTCACCCACCTTCGCGGTGCCGGCCACAGGCACTCGCCGCAACTTCGTCATCGTGTCAGCAGACTTCGCCTGGTCGAAGGATTCGGTCAACGTATCCATCCAGCCAGACGGCTTCCGAGCGGCCTTCTCGAGCTTCCGGGCCATCACCTCGCCCATATTTTTTGCCGAGGGTGAGTCGATCTCATGCTTGAGGCGACTTAGGTAGCTGGGGCTCACGCCGCTTAGCCGGGCCAACTCGGCCGGCTTGACTTCTGCCAGTAGTTGGCGCAGTCGGGCGCGTCGGATCTGTTGGATGTTCATGGTTTTGTAGATTACCAGCAGGTAATTGACCTTTGGGGCTTGCAAAAATATTACCCATGGGTAAACTGTGCTTCCATGACCTTCAAAACTCTTTACCTCAGCCTGCCCGTCAATGAGCGTGAGTCGCTTGCGCAGCAAGCTGGCACCACCAGGGGGATGCTGAACCAAGTGGCCTATGCCGCGAAGGAAATCGAGATCGGTTTGGCAGACTGCTTGGTGGCTTTGCTTGAAGGGCTGACGCTCGACGATTTACCTCTGACTGAGCGCGCACAAATGCAGCGACAGGTACGCGCCGGCACAAAGTCGGCTGCCGAAGCCGAGGCGTGACGTGACCCTTCATCGCGCATTCCTACGCAGCATGTTGCCGTGGTTGGGCGTCACGTCTACGACGTGGGCGGCGAAGCGCATTTCCAAGTCCCCATCTGCCCAGCGGATGTCGAGCCGGGTTGTGCGGAGGGTCGTTCGTGCGGACTTGCCGGGGACGGCACTCGCATTCGTGCTGATGGAGCTGCGTGAGCTGCTGTGGATGAGGTCCGGGTGGTTGCCGGGCGTTCGAGGCACTTTGTGGGCGTTCATGGCGACCAAGTCTCTGCGCGCTGGTCCGGAAGTGCCAGCAAGGCGTGCGGCAACTACTTGCACCGCCTGCAAGGCGCTACACGGCCGTGCAACTTGGCGCACCGCGCTGCAAGGGGACGCAACATGACGACGGTTGACGGACCAGATGAGCGAGCTCGCAAGATCGTATCGAGCGTTCTGAAGGCGACGCAGCGCGACGCGTCGCAAACAGCCATCGCAGCGGCGATGGGCGTCAGCGAATCGACCATTTCGCGCCTCCTCAGCGATCACCTCGACAAGTTGGCGCTGGTACTAGCTCACGCCGGCTTGCGAGTCGTCGGCCAGGACATGCGGTGCTTCCCCCCGGACTATGTGGACGCACTGCTTCTCATGGCGAAGCAGCACCTTAGCGCCGTGCAGTCGGTGCGCACGCTGGAGTGGGACTGATGCGACGAGCGATCTTGTGGTCTGTGCACTTCCTCTACTGGCTGCGTGTGCACCGCGGCAACTTCAGCAATGCCCGCTGGGCTACCGATCACGAAATGGGAGCCTGGCGTTGAGCACGATGATCATGAGCCAGTGCTGGCCTTTGAAGATGCCGCCTTCGCCGAAGGCTGTGCTGATCTCGCTAGCCGACAACGCCAACGACCAAGGCCACTGCTGGCCTTCAATCGACACTATCGGCGAGCGCACGTGCCTTTCACGTCGTGCGGTGATCGACGCGATCAAGTGGCTCGAAGCCGCAGGCGCCCTGACTGCGGATCGATCGAACGGTCGGCATACAACCTACCAGGTCACTCCAAGCGCGTTCTCGCCATCAAACGTGTGCTCCAAGCGCACGGAACAACGCAAGACAAGTGCAGATGCCGCACCCCTACCGGTGCAAATGCCGCACGGGTGCACCAGATGCACCGGTGCAGATGCCGCATCAACCAGTGCAGATGCCGCACCCCACCCGTGCAAATGCCGCACTCAACCAGTGCAAATGCCGCACACTAACCGTCAAGAACCGTCATTGAACCATCAAGGAACCGTCAACTTTTGCGCCGAGCCGGAAACCGGCATCGACGCCGAAGCTCCGGCCACGGTTGTCTTGCTCCCGTTGATCGATGGCAAGAACTTCGTCGTGACGGCAACCGACGTGCAGGAATGGCAACAGGCATTTCCTGCGGTCGATGTGATCGCAGAGTTGCTGCGAGCGCGGATCTGGTGCAAGGACAATCCGCAAAAGCGGAAGACCGCAAAGGGGATTCGTCGATTCGTCAGCGGATGGCTTTCGAAGGAGCAGGACCGCGGCGGCTCGAAGCGGATTGCCTCGCCGGTCGTGGTGCCGCTGGTTGACGGCATCCCTTGGTGGAGGGTTGCTGGCTTCGAGCACATCGCGGAGGCTCAGAACGAACGCTGCCACGTCGGCAACTTTCACGAGTTCCGGAACGGCAAGCGCGTGCCGCAGGAGGCAACCGCTTGAACGCCGCCGAGATCAAGCAGCTGCTGGCCAGCCAAGCCGCCGAGATCGCGCGCATCCTGTTGCCGCAGGGCAAGCCGCGGGGCAGCGAGTGGAAGGCCGGCAACACGAGCGGAGAGCCGGGCGACAGCTTGTCGGTGTGCATCAAGGGCCACAAGGCGGGGGTGTGGTCTGACTTCGCGAGCGGTGAGAAGGGCGATCTGATCGACCTCTGGATGGCCTGCCGTGGTCAGTCGATGTCGGAGGCGATGAAGGACATCAAGCGCCACCTCGGCATCCGTGACGACTTCCCGCGTCCGCCGGAGAGGACCTTCCGCCGCCCGGAGAGCCCACGCGCCCCGGCCGCCAAAGCGCGTGCCGCCGAGTGGCTAATCGGCCGCGGACTGACCGAGGAAACGATCCGGGCCTTCAAGGTCGCGGAGCAAGTGCAGCGCGGCAAGACCTACGCGGTGTTCCCGTTCATCGACGAGCACGGCGAACTCATCAATATCAAGTACCGGAATCCCGATGACAAGAGGGACATGCGCCAAGAGCCGGGCGCGGCGCCTTGCCTCTTCGGATGGCATCTGATCGACCCGAGGGCTCGGACGGTCACGATCACCGAAGGCGAAATTGACGCCATGACGCTGCACCAGATGCACGTACCTGCGCTGTCCGTCAACCAGGGCGCCGGCAATCACCAGTGGATCGAACACGATTGGGAAAAGCTCGAGCGTTTCGACGACATCCTCATTTGCTTCGACAACGACGAGGCCGGCGACAAGGGCGCGGCCGAGGTCATCAACCGGTTGGGCATTGAGCGCTGCCGCCGTGTCCGTCTCGGCGCGAAGGATGCGAATCAATGGCTGCAGGATGGCGCCGAGGCTGTGGATTTCCAGCAGGCGATGGAGGATGCCCGGGCGCTGGATCCTGATGAGCTGCGCAGCGCCAACGACTACACCGCGGCCGTCGAAGCGCTGTTCTATCCGCCGCCTGGAACGCCACTCGACCCGGCGCTGTACATCGACAAGGAACTGGACTGGTTTCGCTTCCGGCGGGCCGAATACACCTGCTGGACCGGCATCAACGGGCACGGGAAGAGCCTGATGCTCGATCAGATCCTGCTCGGGCTGATGCTGCAGGGCGAGCGCGTCGTGATCTTCTCCGGCGAGATGGGCGCGGCCCGCCACATGAAGCGCCTCCACAAGCAGGCCAGCGGCCAGGACCGGCCGACACGTGAGTACATCCGCGCGATTGGTGACTGGTTCCGCGAGCGGTTGTGGTTGTTCGACCTGGTAGGCGTGGCCAAGCTGGATCGTCTGCTCGAGGTGTTCGCCTATGCCGCGCGGCGCTATGGCGTCCGTCATTTCGTCATCGACAGCCTGATGATGATCGACGTTCCTCAGGATGGTCCCGGCGCGATCACCAAGCAGAACGAGGCCGTGCAGAAGCTGGTTTCGTTCAAGAAGACCCACAACGTCCACATCCACCTGGTGGCGCACCCGCGCAAGCTGCGCGACGAAACCGAAGCGCCCGGAAAGATGGAAGTTGCTGGTGCTGGCGGCATCGTCAACGGCGCCGACAACGTGTTCTCGATCTGGCGCGCCCAGAAGGACGAAGCGCCCGCTAACCCCAACGATCCGGAAGCCCTTGCCAAGTGGCAGGAGGAGCAGGACGGAATCGACGCCAAGCTGATCCTGAAGAAGCAGCGGGAGGATGGAGTGCAGGACTACACCCTGCGCCTGTGGTTCGACAAACCCACCCAGCAATACCGCACCGGGCCGAGGAAGTGCCCGCTGCGCTTCGTCGAGTTTTCCATTCAAGACCAAGAGGTATCAAATGAAGTTGTTGATCGGTAGACCACCGCAACCAACGGGCAGAGGCGCCCAATGTTGTGCCTGCCCTGGGGAGTTCTCGACTAACGCTGAAGGACGCCTTATATGCCTGATCCTTTCACACTCCTGTGGAGCCGCAGGTCCAACAGCTTCCACATCGAACCGCTGGAACGCACCTGCAAAAGCGGCATGCGCTTCTTTGTCAACAACGTGCAGAACGACTACCTGCTTCTGTTCACCGGCAGCAAGGACGAGTGCGTCGCCAAAGCGGAAGAGCTGCGCCCAATCCGGGAAGAGCGAGCCATCGTGCGGGATTTGTACAACCCAGGCGAAGACGAGGTCTGACGGCTGCCCACCTGTCGTGCCGAGAAATGCCGGCGCCCATCGGGAGGCACGGCAATGAGCATGCGCGAATTCGAGCAGTACCTGAAGCACTCCGACTTCTTCTCCGACACCATGAACGCGCACCGAGCTGCCACGGCAGAGGTGATCGCAGCGCTCATGATCTTGCTGAAGGGCCGAGGGCAAGTGACTGATGCCGAGCTGAGCGAGATGCTCCGCCGCCTCGAGGACGGAACCGGGCGGCCGTCCGTGGATGGAAGTAGGCGCAATCTCGCGGCTCGCATCGGCGATAGCCTGAAAGGCCGCGCATGAAGGTGATTGAGCGGTACGCCTCCGCCGTTCGGTCCACCAACCTGGCGATCGCAGAACGCACGACGCGCTCCGACTCCGATGTCCTGGGCGCCATGGGCCTGGCAGCGCGCCAGTTCCCTCTTGCCGTAGCGCTGCAGCGCCTCTTCCTCGGCGACGGGACCGCAGCGCGCGAACTGGTCGAGATCCTGGCGGATGACGCATGGCGGCAGGCGAGGGCGCTTGGCGTCAAGCTGAATCGCGTCCAAGCCTACGATCTAGCGCAGGGCTGTGTCGCCTGGCACCGCAACCCGACATGCGAGTACTGCGAAGGGCATGGGGCTACGGTGATTCCCGGCAGCACCACTCTCGGCGTGCGATGCAGCCCCTGCAAGGGCACTGGGCGGACCTCACTTGCCAAGCTCTTCAAAGAGCATGCGGAAGTGGCGGACTGGCTGGTAGCGCACATGGAGCGGCATCAAGCGATGGCAGGGCCAGAGGCGATGAAGCAGATCGCCGGCTATCTTGATCTCAAGCTCGCAACGGCGGAAGCTGCGCGCGAGTAGCGCTTGCGCTAACGCAACTCAGTGGCGTAAAATGCTATCGCCTGTACAGATCCCGGGTGTTCCGGGAAAAATAAGAGCAGCCCAGCCGTTGATGGCGGAGCTGTCTCTGCAGGCCGAAGACCCGCCCAGAGCAATCTCGGCGGGTTTTGTTTTTGGCCGATCTATGCCTGACGTTCGTAGACGGGCGTAACTACCGTGGTCTGCTTCATCAACTCTATGGCGTGAAGGCAGTTTGCTTTGTTGGTGTAGGCCTCGCCCGACGCAATGATTTGGTGATTCGCTGCTTTCAGTCGCCAGCGCCACTGCAATCCTGATGGATAGATTTCAAAATACACAGGAGTCTCCTTCCATGGATGAGAACGCGCACATAGACGGCTGGAAAGCCCAGACGGAGTACGCCGCCGAGTACACCCACCGAGGCTCTCGGTGGGCACTTAACTTCTTCGCAATCGATGAAGAAGATGCGAAGAAGAAACTTGAGAACATTCGGTCTTCTGTTCAACTGCTGGGGGCCATCGAACAACGGATACCAGCCGGTCCTGATGCTCTCCAGACTGAGTGATACAGAAAACAAACATTAGCAACAAAGCTTCACGCATTGCTAGGTGTTTGCCCGCGCAACTCGGCTGAGGTTTCACCCTTAGGCGGCTTTTCTCGTTCCTGCTCTGCCTCGGCATCAGGCTCAAGTCCGAAACGGAAATTCCCTTATCGGCCTCCCGGATCGCAACAGCCTGAGAGTTCGGGCGCTTCCGGGTGACTGTCTCCAGCGGTGTAGCTCAGCCTGCCATCGCAGCCAGCACCGCCCCGGGACCGGCGCCAGCCTTGCGCGCTCGGGCGGCGGGTAAACCGTCAGGAGTTTTTCACCTCGCACTCATCTAGGCAGTATTTGAGCTAAATCTGCCAAACCAGTACGCCGGGCAGACCATCACCTCATCTGGCTCATAGCCTCAGGTCTAGCCCGGCACCCACGCAATTCCCTCGAATCCGGGGGAGTTACACCGAGTTGTGCGGATCGGTCATCCGCCAGAGGGACGCCAACCCGAACGGTCTCTGACCAAACGGCAGCGTAAGCCTGATCCAGCTGACTCCCGCACCGAGTGGAAGCCTCGGATTTTTTCTCCTTGGCTGACCACCAGCCTTAGCCCGCCCTTCGCAAGATCGGCGGGCATTTTCATTTCAACCTACGGATAAGCCTCGGTAGCCCCGGAAATCAAAATGTCTGAAAACAATCAAACCCAATCAAAGCGCGGAGGTGTTCGCAAGGGCGCTGGTCGCAAGGCTGGGTCTGCCACGCAGAAGACGCGTGAGATTGCAGACAAGGCCGCTGCTGCTGGCATAACGCCGCTTGAAGTGATGCTTGAGGCGATGAACGAGTTTCGCGCCTCTGGTGATCTCGAGAAGGCGGCGGGTTTCGCGAAGGATGCCGCGCCGTACATCCATCCGAAGCTGGCTGCGATTGAGCACACGGGCAAGGACGGCGGGGCAATCGATCACAGCCTGACGGTGCAGTTCGTTGGCAACAAGTGAACGTCCAACTTCCCGAGAAGCTGCAGCCGCTCTTCCGTCCAAACCGGAAGAAGGTTGCTTACGGCGGTCGTGGGTCCGGCAAGTCTTGGGGATTCGCCCGCGCTTTGCTTGTCCTGGCGGCGCAGAGGCCGATTCGTGTTCTCTGTGCTCGGGAGGTGCAGAAGTCGATCAAGGATTCGGTCCATCGGCTTCTGAGTGACCAGATCCAGGCAATGGGCCTGGGTGCTTTCTTCGACATTCTGGAGACAGAGATTCGAGGAAAGAACGGCAGTCTGTTCTTGTTCGCTGGCCTGGCGCAGCACACGGTCGAGTCGATCAAGTCCTTCGAGGGCTGCGACATCTGCTGGATCGAGGAAGCGCAGACCGTCACGAAGCGTAGTTGGGACATCCTGACGCCGACCATCCGCAAGGCTGGTTCTGAAATCTGGATCACGTTCAACCCCGACATGGAGACGGACGAGACGTACCAGCGTTTCGTCGTTCACGCCGCGCCGGAAGACTTCGTGATCCAGATGAACTGGGACGACAACCCTTGGTTTGGTCCTGAGCTGGAGATGGAGCGGCAGGACACGTTGCGTCGTGACCCGGACAACTACCCCAACATCTGGGGCGGTCAACCAAAGCGTGTCGCAGAAGGTGCGATCTACCGCTACGAAATAGAGCGGCTGTACGAGGAAAAGCGCGCTCGCCTCGTTCCGTATGACCCGCTCCTGAAGGTCCATACGGTCTGGGACTTGGGTTGGAACGACGCCATGACCATCGGGTTCTGGCAGCGCTCAGGTGCTGAGGTGCGGTGCATCGACTACATCGAGGACTCGCACCACACGCTCGACTGGTACGTGTCGCAGATCGAGAAGCGCCCGTATCGCTGGGGGGTGGACTTCATTCCCCGTGACGGCCGGGCCAGGAACATCCAGACCGGCAAGAGCACGGAAGAGGCCCTGAAGGCGATGGGGCGGAATGTGAAGGTGCTCCCTCAGTTGGACATCGAAGAGGGCATCAAGGCCGCTCGAATGATGTTCCCGCGGGTGTACTTCGACGAAGACAAGACGGCTCGCCTGCTCGAGTGCTTGAAGCGCTACCAGCGTGCGATCAACAAGCAGACGCGAGAGCCCGACTCTCCGCTGCATGACGAATACAGCCATGGCGCGGACATGTTCCGCTACGCCGCCATGGCGGTGGAAGAGATGGGCAATTCAGCGGCGATGAAACCGCTTGTCTACAAGAGCCGCATGCTGGCATGACGCCCAGAAATGGGCATCAGCGACGACTTCAGTCTGTCGCCCGCAACCCTCGACCGTGGGCTGCTCAACCAACCGGCCTTTGGGGCCAAAGGAGCAAACTATGAACGCGAAAACTCGCAACGATCTTGAAGCCGCACTGGCTGAGAACCGCAAGGAAGCGGCCGACAAGGAGGCGAAGAACACGCCCCGCGCAGAAGTCCACACCTACCCGGATGGCTCTCAGCGAGTCGGTGTGCCTCCCTTCCCGAAGGAGTCGCCCCTTGAGGAAACCGCCGAAGACAAGCGCCGCGTCACGCCGATGACGGTCCCGCAAGGCATGAAGCAATCGGGCGACGTTCCGGCTGCTGCTGCGCTTGGCACAGACCTTGACGCACTGCGTGAACGTGCCGAAGAGCAACTGACCTCGGACGTGATCTCGGGCAAGGACGCTCACACGCCCAACCCGACGACCTCGAGCGACAAGCCGCAGCTTGCCGGCGAATCCGGTGTCGTGACGGCTGACCAGCTGGAAAGCGGCGCAAACCTCGCTTCTGCAGAGCCGACCGCTGAGGAACTCGCGACCATCGCCAATCAGATCGAGCCGAAGGGCAACATCAAGGCGACGGACGAAGAGAAGACCGCGGCTGTCGCTCAGGTGGCCCGCGAGACCAAGGGCGTCATCGGCACTGCCGAAACCGGCAAGAAGAAGCGCTAAGCCGTGGCAAAGATGGACGACGACAAGCTCTTGGGCATGCTCCAGGAGTTGGAAGAGAACTCTGCCCAGTTCGTGTGGGGCACGCTCGCGCAGGAAAGGCGAGCTGCGGCGAAAGAATACTATCGCCAGCCCTACGGGAACGAGGAAGATGGCTGGTCGTCCATCGTCACGTCTGAAGTTCAGGACACTGTCGAGTGGATCCTTCCCGATCTGCTCGACATGTTCGTGAGCAGCGACGATGCGGTTGTATTCGAGCCCACGCAGGCTTCGGATGCCAAGGGGGCCGACCAGGCCACCGACGCCGCGAACTACGTCTTCTACAAGCAGAACAACGGCTTCCTGACGCTGTACACGGCGTTCAAGGACGCCCTGATGTTCAAGAATTGTGCTGTCCACTGGCGCAAGGAAACCGAGCGGACCAACCGCAAGGAGCGCTTGAACGGCGTCAGCCTCGAGATGCTGGCGCTGATGCAGGAGGAGAAGGGCGTCAAGATCGTAGCGGCCGAAGAAGCAGAGCCGCAGCCCTTGATCGACCCGATGACCGGCCAGCCCGTCATAGACGAGATGGGCCAGCCGATCATGCAGACGTTGGTCAACGCGATGATCTCGCGCATGACCGAGCGCCAGGTGATCAGGATCGACGCTTTCGAGCCCGACAACCTGCTGATCCAGCGCGACTGGACAAGCCCAATGCTCGCGGAATGCCCCTATGTGGCCCGCAACATCGAAGTCACGCTTTCGGACCTCAAGCAGATGGGCTTCGATGACGTGACCGCCGAAGAACTGGCGGGAAGCGTGCAGCCTGGCGTTGGCGAGTCGATCGAGCAGCGCCGCAGCCGTCGCGGCCTGACGAACGAGATCAACGATCCAGTCAACGCGGTGGAGACGGACGACGAGAGTCTCACGCGAGGCTATTTGCGCATTGAATGGGTGCTCGTGGACTTCGACGGAGACGGCATCGCCGAGCGCCGCGAGATCTACCGCCTCGACGGCAAGATCCTGAGCAACGAGGAATGCGACGAAGTGCCGGTTTCGACTGGCTCGCCCATCCTCGTGCAGCATCGCTGGGACGGCATGAGCGTTGCCGAGATCATGAGTGATCTGCAGACGCTCAAGACCGATCTGACCCGTGGAGTGGTGAACAACGCCTTTGCATCCAACAACCCGCGCAAGCTGGTGCTCGTGGATGGCAACGACGCACCGCAGGCCAACGTCGATGACCTCCTTGACGGGCGTCCGGGCGTGAACATCCGTGTCAGGTCGATGGGCGCCGTCCAGATGGAGCCGACAACCTTCGTCGGCAACCAGATGTTCCCGCTGCTCGAGTACGTCGATCAAATGGGCGAGAAGCGCACGGGCGTTTCCAAGCAACAGCAGGGCCTCGACCCGAACGCGCTGCGTCCAGACCGCACCGCTGCCGAAGTCATGATGACCGCCAACGCCGCCAAGTCCCGGATCAAGCTCATCGCGCGGATCATGGCCGAAACGGTCGTCAAGCCCATTTTCAAGGGCGTATTGCGTCTCCTGACCTCTGGCGACATGCAGCCGCTTGCATTCAAGCTGCGCGGTGACTTCGTTGAGCTGGACCCGAACGAATGGCACGACGGCTACGACATGACCGTCAATGTCGGTCTCGGTACGGGCGACAAGGACAAGCAACTTGCCGTGCTCAACAACGTGTTCCAGACCCAGATGGGCCTCGCACAAAGCCCGCTCGGCCCGATGATGGTCAAGCCGCAGCAGATTTACACCACGCAGGCCAAGATGATCGCGCTGGGTGGGTTCAAGAACGTGGGGGACTTCCTCGCCGATCCTGGCCCAGAGGCCAAGCTGCCGAGCCCGCCGCCTCCGCAGCCCGATCCTGCCCTGCAAGTCGCCCAGATCAAGGCGCAGGCACAGCAGCAGAGCGACGCCGCCAAGCTTCAGGCCGACGCGCAAGGGAAACAGGCCGAACTCGCACAACAGGCGGAACTCGAGCGCATGCGCATGCAGATGCAAGCCGAGGTGGACACGAACCGCCAGCGCGCCGAGGCTGAGCAACAAGCCTTCAAGATCCAGAACGAGGCCCGGCTAGCCCAGTTGCGCATGCAGTACGAGCAGGAAGCCAAGTTTCGTGAAGACGGCTTCAACCGCTGGAAGGCAGAGCTTGAGGCTGCGACCCGCATCGAGGTAGCCAACATCGGCAGCAAGGCCAAGGTCAGCAACGCAGCCACTGACGCCGCCACAGGCGAGATCGCCCGCGAGGTGCAGCAATGAACCGCTCCAGCAACCAGCAACTGTCCGATCTCGGCCAGGAAGCACAGCGCGTGCTCGACAACCCGGCATTCAACGAGGCGCTACGCCTCATGAGCGAAGACGCCGTGGCGAAGATGAAGGCATGCCCCATCCGCGACCGTGAAGGCCTCCTGCTGCTCGCTCAGGCCGCACGCTTGACCGATGCGGTCGCACAGACTCTCCGCGGCATCCTTGAGGCCGGGAAGATGGCAAGCGCACAGATCGACATCGACAGCGCCCGCAGCGAATCTGGCATGAAGCGCGTTCTGCGCAAGGTTCTCTAGGCTTACACCGGCCTATCTGGGCTCCGCAGTGATGCGTCCCTCGTCTACCCCTGGTGTCTCGAGGGGTGGTCTTGACTGAAAGCAAACATCACATGAACGGACAAGCCGACATGGCCCCGGTGTCTATGGATGACGTGGCAGCGTTCCTGGTCGATAACCCCGAGGCCGACCTTGCGGGATCACTGCCCAACGACGATGGACCCGGCGACGAGCTGGACAACCCTGATGTCGATCAAAACCCAGACGGCGACGACGCCGATGGTGCTGGCCCTGACAGCGACGAAGACGACGCGGACCCTGACAAGGACACCCCCGCCGACGACGACGCAGCCCAAAAGCAGACAAGCCAGAAGTTCAAAGTCACCGTCAAGGGCGTAGACGGCGCGGACCTCGTGCAAGAGGTTGACGAAAAGGAACTCATCGCCGGCTACCAGCGGCACGCGGACTACACCCGCAAGCAGCAGGAGCTAGGCAATCGGGAACGTGAAGCGCATGAACTGGTCAGCCGCCGCTTGGAAGAGGGCCGGAACCACTACATGCAGGAGGCGCAGAAGGCACATGCCGCCATCCGAGTGCTCGCGGGCCTGAAGTCAGACGCGGAGATGGCACAGCTTGCGCAAACCGACCAGGCCGCCTGGGTCCAGGAGCGCGCGCGTGCCGAGGCGATCAAGGGGGTTCTCTCCCAGATCGAGCAGGGCATGTCGGTCGAGCAGCAGCAAGCGCAACAGCAGACGCAGGCAGCGCAACAGCAGGAGTTCCACAAGGCGTGGGGCGTGCTGGGCCAGGCGGGCATCGACAAGCCGAAGCTGAAGGGCATTTTCGATGGCGTGGCGAAGAGCTACGGCGTGGAAGAGTCGCGTTTCGCGAACGTGACCGATCCGAAGGTCGTGCTGATCATGCGCGATGCCCTTGCCTACCGCGAACTGAAGACGAAAACGGAGGCCGTGAAGAAGGAGGTGAAGACCGCCCCCAAGCTCCCGCCGCCGCGTCAGAACGTGCCGAAGTCGGAACAAGCGAACAAGCGCCTTGACCAGAAATTCCGCTCCGGGCGGGCTGGCACCAGGGATCTCGCGTCGTTCCTCCTCAACAACAAGCTCTAAGCCCGTGAGGGCCTGAAAGGAAGCCAAATGGCTCAACCGACCAACCTTTATGACCGGTACGACGCCGGCACGAACGTCCGTGAAGACCTGATCGACAAGATCACGATGACCAACCCCGAGGAAACTCCGGTGGTCTCGTCGTTCGGTCGCGCCACCGCGGAGAACACCTACCACGAGTGGCAACGTGACGCGCTGCGCACCCCGAACAAGGACAACGCGGCCATCGACGGCGACGACGCCACGGCGAGCGCCAAGACCCCTCCGGTGCGCGTGGGCAACATCTGCCAGATCTTCCAGGACACCATCGCGGTTTCGGGCCGTGCTGAGCGCGTCAAGAAGGCCGGCATGAAGTCCGCAATGGCCTACTACAAGGCCAAGGCGTACAAGGAACTGCAGCGCGACATGGAAGCCATGGTCGTGTCGGCAAACCCGGCCGTCGCTGGTTCGGGTGCTGCTGCTGCCAAGTCCGGTGGCCTCGGCGTGCTGATCTACACGAACGCACAGCACGGCGCTGGCGGCTCGACCGTGGCTCACACCTCGGGCGCTCCGACTGTTGCGCCCACGGCTGGCACGGCTCGCGCGCTGACCGAAGCTCTGCTGAAGACTGCGGTTCAGGCCACGTACACCTCGAGCGGCAAGGTGCCCCCGCAGGTCTACCTCAGCCCGAACCACAAGACCGTCTTCTCGGGTTTCGCTGGTATCGCTGTGAACCGCGTGGAAGTCGAGCGCAAGAAGCAAGCGCGCATCGTGGCAGGCGCGGATGTCTACATGTCGGACTTCGGCGAGATGGAGATCGTCCCGCACTACATCATGGCCGGCAGTACGCAAGTGTTCGGCCTGAACTCGGAGTACGGCGACATCGTTTACCTGCGCCCGTTCCAGTCGGAACCGCTCGGCCGCTCTGGCGACTCGACCAAAGAGCAAGTGCTGGTCGATGCGACGGTTCGCGTCACCTCGGAAAACGTTCACTGGAAGATCGCCGACCTCTCGGGCGGCTAAGTCGTTCTCTGGTCAACAACGGGGCCTCCTTCGGGAGGCCCTTTTTCATTGGAGCGCACACCATGCAAAACGGCTATTCCGAGAACGTGACCGTCGATGAAGGGATCAACCCCCACACCGGTATTCGCACGCAGTTCCACTTCGAAGGTGATTCTCTGATCACTCAGAAGACCTTCGATGCGGAACCGCATCTTGAGCGCGCTCGACAAATGCGCGAAGGCCAAGAAGGGCAGTCCTGGGGCGAAGGCAAGTTCGTCGGCCACATCCCCGCGGCCTTCTACGCAAAGATTTGCGTCATCAAGGACACGAAAGAGCGTCGCGCAGCCATCCGGGATTTCTTCGTCCAGAACCCCGCATTCGTGGGTTACACGCCCTACCTGAAGCGCTGACATGCAGAAGTACCAGAACAACGTCACCAGCCGCACTGGTGATGCCGTCAGCGGCCTGCAGGTCACTGTGAGCGTGTTTGGTGGCGGTCTTGCGACGATCTACGCGGACAACGCCGGCACGCCGAAAGACAACCCGATCTCGACCGATGCCAATGGGTACTTCGAGTTCTACGCTGCGGATGGACGCTACAACGTCACGGTCAATGGCGGGGGCTATGAGGATGTGCTGATTGCCGATTCGTTGCTGATCGGTGTGGATGCCTCCACCGCAGTAACGCAGGCCGCTGTTGCGAACGCCAAAGCCGACGAGGCCCTAACTGAGATCGAGGCCATCCCTACTCGTTCGGTGGCCTCGGCCGGATCACCCAACGTCGTAACCAACCCCGAGATCAATGCGATCAATCCAGCCGTCCGTGTAGCGACGATCAGCGGTGGCGGCGACCCGACGAATCAGCATCTGGTTGGTTGGTCGAAAGCTCGGCAAACGTTCACAGGCGCGGGTTCCCTCTTCTCTTACAACCACCTCCCAGACAACCTCGCAGATCTTCGCATCGTGAAGCGTGCGGCTGCAGATGGTTTCGTCACAGCGCTCGGGGCGCCGGGCGCCAACTATTCCGCAGTGGTGAACGGTGCGAATGTTGACATTACCCTGGCTGTTGCGCTTATCGCTGGCGATCGCATCGACGTTGAAGACGTGAACGCGAAAACCGAGCCGGGGGGAACGCGTCCCGACTACGCTTGGATCGGCGCAGGGTATGACTGCGTGACGGAGAAAGGCGTGATGCATCAAGTGACGGGCGCGCATCACAGGATTACTGGGGGCGACCACCTCAGCAGTATCGGCGGCTCATATGCCTTGATGGAGGCAGGCTCCTATGGGATGAATATCGGAGGCTCCGGCAACTGGCATGGCCCACTCTGCGGGGTGGGTGCATTCACTGGCGGGGGATTCCTCAACTACGTCAATGCAGCGCATGCCGTTGCTTTCGGGAATCGCAATCGCGTCACTGGGCAAATGGCGCTTGCCCACGGAGACACAAACCAAGTTAGCGGGACTGCTTCTTTCGCACTAGGTCGCCGCAATGTGGTTTCGGGCGCTGACAGCCTCGCGCACGGCACCGACAACACGCTGACGGCTCAATACACCTTTGCCATTGGCGCCAATCACTCGGCAACCCACAAGTACGCACAAGCTCGCGCCGGTTTGCGTGCGGTGTCTTCATGGCAGGGTCAGATCATCAATTGGGCCTATCGAGACACGCCCACGGCGACTAGCTCCTTCGCACAGGAGTTCAGCGTCCCGCTGATGGTCTACACGGGCACGACGGCCGCCGCCACGCTCAAGGGGATCGATGGTGTGACCGATGCGTTCGTCCCGCCGATCCAATCGGTTTGGCAGTGCGAATTGCGCGTTCGAGGGAGGGGTGGAAATCTGAAAGGCGCCACCTTCAAGGCCGAGTTCTCCATCCAACGCGACGCGGCCACGAGCACGCTGATTGCCTCTCCGGTGATCACAAGCGTGGTCGATGCGGGGATGGGTGTTGGCGTCAATGCCGCGACCATCGCCGTAGCTATCGCATCGAACGGGGTTCAGATCACTGTGACGCCCCGGCAGGATGCGACCGTTGCCACAAAGTGGGATGGCACCCTGAGGGTGTGGGAGCTTGCTTGAATATGGTAGCCCTCAACCCCAAACCCGCTTCGGCGGGTTTTTCTTTGCCTGAAAGGCCCTGACCATGGCAATCGTCATCGACACAGGCACTGGCGGCGCAGCCACCTACACGGATCTCCAGGCGGACATCGCCCGCTGGATGAACCGCACGGACCTGACGACGGACATCCCGACCTTCATCGCGCACGCTGAATCCCGCATTGCTACGGATCTGCGCCTTCGCAAGATGCTCGTGAGCATCACGATCAACGCCGCGGCGAGTCAGAGTGCGTCTCTACCGGCCGGCTGGCTCGACTTCAAGTCACTGGCAATCGACCGTCGCCCTCTGTCATTCATGCCACAGGAGATGCTTGCGGAGCGCAGCCGCTGCAGGACCGGTAGGCCGGGGTTCTACACCATCGTTGGCGGCGATGTCATTCTCGACCAAGTGCCTTCCGTGGCGTACTCCATCGACACGGTGTACTACAAGCGGCTCGATCCGCTGTTCCAGTCGAGCAGCAACTGGCTACTGACCGACCATCCGAACGTCTACCTCTACGCGGCACTGACCGAGGGCGCGCTGTTCCTCAAGAAGCCAGACGAAGCGGCTACGTGGGCAGCGCTCTACGGTGGGCTGATCGAGTCCCTGCGTAGTGAAGACAAGCGCGCCACCTCGAGCGGCTCCACGCTAAGGATGCGTCGGCGATGACTCCCATCGTAGGTTTCGCGCCGGATGGAGACCCGGTGACGCCGGGCATTCTCATGGACTGCTCGAACCTGATCCCGTTCGAAGCGGGGTACAAGGGCGCGCCTTCGCCTGTCTCGGTGGCTGTCGCTGCCCTGGCAAGCCCGAGCCGCGGTGCAGTCGTCGCCACCCAGCTCGCAGGAACCCGCCGCATCTTCGCCGGCACGCAAACGGCCCTCTACGAACTGGCCGGCTCCGTCTGGACCGACCGCAGCAAGGTAGGTGGCTACACCGGCTCGACGGAATCGCGCTGGAGCTTCGCTCAGTTCGGCGATACGACCATCGCTTCGAACCTCGTGGACCCCATGCAGTCGTCGTCGTCGGGCGTGTTTGCTGACATCCCGACCGCACCTCGAGCAAAGATCGTGGTGAGCGCCTCCAACAACTTTGTTCTTGCCTTCAACACGAACGACGGCACCTTTGGGGTGTCTCCGGATCGTTGGTGGAACAGTGCTCAGAGCGACCAGACCAACTGGACGCCAGTGCAGGGCGGTCCGACCACAGGCCGACTGGTTGCCGTTGAAGGCGCCATTCAGGCTGGATTGGCGCTCGGTGACTACGTGGTGGCCTACAAAGAGCGGGGAATCTTCCTCGGCTCGTTCGTCGGTGGTGATGCGCAATGGGCCTGGACGCTCATTCCTGGCGAGGGCGCTGGTGCGGTGGGGCAGGAAGCCGTCTGCGACATCGGCGGCGCTCATTTCGTCGTCGGCGCGGATGACTTCTGGCTGTTCGACGGCACCCGCCCTGTTTCCATCGGCGAAGGGATCGTGCGGGCATGGTTCGCCGAGAACGCCGACCCGATTTATCGCTTCAAGACGCAGGCGACCTTCGACAAGAAGAATTCCCTTGTCCGCGTCAATTTCCCGTCGCGCACCTCTGCCGGCGAGATCGATCGGACGCTGGTCTATCACACGAAACGGCAGCGCTGGGGCATTGCTGATCAGGTTGTCCAGGCACCTCTCGCGTACATCACGCCTGGCGTCACGATTGACGGCATGGACACCCTCGCGGCGACCATCGACGCGCTGCCAAATGTCCCGCTTGACTCGCAATTCTGGATGGGCGGTGGGCAAGTCCCGGCCTACTTCGACAGCACAAACCTGCTGGTCGCGCTGAACGGCGTTTCGACTGAATCCAGCTTCACGACGGGCGACATTGGCGACGACGACACGGTAACCATGATCGACCGCTTCCGGGTGCGCTTCACGAAGTCGCCCGCATCCGCAACGGCTACGGGCCTTGCCAAGATGAACGAGGGCGATTCTCTCGTCGTCACGTCTACCAACGCGATCAACGATGGCAAGTTCGACCTTCGACAGTCGGGCCGTTTCCATCGCGTGAGGGTGGACATGACCGGCGACCACAAAGCCACCGCCTACGACGTGAAAGCCATTCCGGTGGGTGCGCGATGAAGCTCGACAACGACCCCCGCATCACTGCTGGTCCGAACTTCATGTACTCACTGCTCGCCTTCCTGCGCAAGGTTGTTCAAGCGGTGAACGGCTTTGATGACACCGCCACAGCGCAGACGCAGCGCATCGCAGACCTTGAAGCGCAAGTGATCGACCTCGAGGCCCGTGTGACGGCGCTCGAAACCCCCTGATTCGAAGGAGCACTCATGGCAGACCCCTATAACCTCGGCCTCGGCACCACGGCCACCAATCCCTACATCGGGCAGCAGAACCCGAACCTGCAGGGGATCATCGACATGTCCTCGAAAGACATGGTGGACAACTACAACCGCTCGACGCAACCCGCGTTCAATGCGGCCATGGTGCGGTCGGGCTCCTTCGGCAATTCGGGGATCGACGCGGCAAACCGTGTTGCTCAAGACCAGTTGCAGACGAACCTCGGCGATCTGTCATTGAAGCTGCGGTTCAACGACTACCAGAACCAGCAGGCGATGTACCAGTGGCAGCAGCAACAAGATGCCAACAACCAGCAGTTCAACCTTGGGTTTGGCCGCACGCTGAACAACGATGCCTATGCACAGAACATGGGGAATCTGCAGGCTGGGATCGGTCTGCTCGGCACGCTGGGCGGCTATAACCAGCAGGACATCAACAACACGACGACGCAGCAGAACGCGCCGATGAACTACTGGCAGCAGTTCTCCAACATGGCAAACGGGATGGCAAACGGGTTCGGCACGCAGACCAGCACGCAAGGCACCTCAAGCAATCCCTTCGCCAGCGCTCTTGGTGGCGCTCAGCTCGGCAGCTCCTGGTGGAACAGTCTCAACAACAACAACGGCAGCAGCGGGTGGAACAACGGCAGCGGCAACAACACCGGATTCGGCACCGGCTCGATGTACGGCAACCAAGACTACGGGCAGTTTCTGTGATCGCCGCTTTAAGTCGCGTCGCATCGCGCTATCCGACCTCGCGCGATCAGAAGATCGACGCCCTAGAGGCAGAGGTGCTGAAGCAGCCGGCAGAGCTTCGCGCCCGCTTCGAGCCCGAGATCGTCCACCATTTCGCGCCCGGACTGTATGCGCGAGAAATGAGGCTGCCGAAGGGCGCTTTCATTAGCAGCAAGGTCCACAAATATCCCGGGCTGTCCATCCTCAGCAAAGGCTCGATGGCGCTGCACATGGATGACGGCACGACCAAGATCGTTCGAGAGGGATTTCACATCGTCGCGCCTGCCGGGACGCGCCGGGTCGCCATCGCTCTAGAAGACGTGGTTTGGACGTGCATGCACCCGACCGACGAGACGGACATCGAAAAGATCGAGTCGCACTTTGTCGCCCAGACACCGGGCGAGTACCTTGATTTCGTTCAGCAACAGCAAAAGCAACTGGAGGCCGATATGCCGATCAACCAACAAGAGGTGCAGCGATGAGCTGGGGGGCAGTGGTAGGTGCTGGCATCGGCCTTGCAGGCTCGATGCTGGAAAGCGACAGTGGCGGCGGCGCTGGTACACAGACGCAGAGCAAAGAACCGTGGGCGCCATTGCAGCCGTGGCTTCTCACGAATGCCCTCCAAGGCATTGAGATGCAGGGCCGCTACCAAGCGCAACCCTTCAGCCCCCAGCAGCAAGCGGCCTACGACAACAGCTATGCCCAGAGCGACTACATGCGCGACCTCGTGCCGAGCCTACTGGGGCAGATGCAGCAGCAGCCGGTCGGGTTTGACCCTGCCAATCCATTGGCACGTCCAAAGGCATGGGATTGGAACGCCATGGGCGGCGGCAGCGGTGGCGGCCTTGGACAGCGGTCAGTCCTTGATGCCAAGCCGGATCCGGCACCGGCCCAAGCTGCACAAGAAAGTCCGCTCGGCCAGTTCATCCAGCAGGGCGATGTGCTGAGCGGCATGAACATGAGCGGCCAAAGCGCGAGTGGCGGACTCCTTGGGAGCGGCGGCTACGGCTCATTCAAGTACGGCATGGATGTTCAGCCTGGCACGCAGGCGTATCGCGACATGTCGGAGTACTTCGCAATGGGCGGCGTTGACCCGAACAACATCTATGGCAAGGGCGATCAAGGGCAGGCCTTGGGCGTCTATCGTCGAACGAACCCGCGCTACTCGCACCCGATCTTTGACCAATGGATGATGGGTCCGCAAGGCGCGCCGGGCACCGCAGAAGGCCCCAGTTCTGGCGCTCCTGGTGGTGCTGCAAGCGCAGGCCCTGGTGGCACTTTCTAAGGAGTACACATGGCAGGCCTATTGGACTTCTTGACCACTGATGAGGCGCAGCTTGGCCTTGGGCTGCTCGCCGCGGGCGGGCCTTCCCCTGTGCCCATGAGCTTCGGCCAGCGCATCGCCGCAGGCGTCGGCCAAGCCCAGGCCGCGAAAGACGGGCGCCTGCGAAACAAGCTGCTCGAGTCGCAGATTGCCGAGAACACGTCGCAGGATGCAATGCGCCGCGCGCAACTCGCGCGCCAACAGCAACAGGACGCCTACTACCTCGGCGGTGCTGCGCCTGGCGCTGCTGCCACGGGCGCCGCGGGGGCTTCGCCTGCTTCGGCCGGCTCTGCCCTGAAGGCTGCTGCTGGCGCCCCTCCTGATGCCCCCCCGCCTGCACAAGGCAAGTTCGCCGAATGGTCGCAACAGTTCGGCATCCCCGTTGATGCACTCGTTGCCGACTACTTCAGCAATGGCGGCAAGGGCATCGCCGACATGCTGTTCAAGCGCGGCACGCCCGATATGCAGGTCCAGAACGGGTACGTCTACGACAAGAACCGCGTACAGCCAGGGTTCCTGCCGAGCCTCAATACCTCGCAAGATGGCAAGTCCACGGTCACTCTGATCGGCCAAGACGGCATGCCGAACGTCATGCCAACCCCGGGTGCACTTGGCGCCTTCGGATCGTTCGAGGAAGCCCGCAACCGCTCGGCGGCGAACTACCAGCCGGAGCGCGTGCTTTCGCCGGATGGGCAAATGGTCGTTCGGCCACGCTCCGATGTGCTGCAGCCTAGCGCGCCGTTGCTTCCTGGGCGGCCCATGGGCGCAGCCCCGGGCTATGGGAGCGAAGCGCAAATGCGGGTGCAGGCTGGCGGCGGTGGCTTCCAGAACGAAGCTGCGGCTAAGAACATAAGCGCCGCTGCACAGCGCGAGATCGCCGCTATCGAGCGCGACCTTGCAACCCCTGGAAAGGTGCCAGATGCCGCGTCGCGTCAGGCTCTACAGGCGCAAGTCGCGGATCTGCGCCGGCAAGCGGCGGCTGTTGCGCCAGTTCCGCTGATCGGCCCTGGCGCTGGCGTCCGTGCTGCGCCCTTGTCAGCTGGAAACGTGGTGGAGCTGTCTCCGCAGCAGCAGGCAATCAACGATGCGCAGAAGGCTGCGGCCACCTCCATGGCGAACCAGACAGGCGGCATCATGAAGGAAAGTGCCGAGCAAGCGACAAGCGCGGTTCAGGCAGTTGGAACGGCCCAGCGCATCCAGCAGGCAATCGATTCGAACAAGACGCTGACAGGTCCGGGAGCATCGTTGCGCCTCCGTGGACTACAGATCGCAGAAACCCTTGGCATTCCAGGGAGGGACGATGCCGAACGCATCGCAAACACTCGAGTAGCAATACAGGAAATGGCGAAGCTGACGATTGCGGGCCGCAAAACGATGAGTGGACAGGGCGCCATCACCGACAAGGAAAGTGCGCTGGCAGAACGCGCTAGCTCAGGTGACATCGATGGTCTTACTGCGGCGGAGATCAAGATACTTGCGGCTGCAGCAGAGCGCTCGGCTCGTTTTCAGTACGCCCAGCATCAGGGCAAGCTCGACGAGATGAACGCGAACCCTGCGACTAGCAGCCAAGTCGGCATCTTCAAAGTAGCTCCTTTGCCAGAAGCACGTGGCGGCGCCTCGCAAGCCAAACAGGTAACGCGAACCGGAACGCTAAACGGCCGGCGCGTTGTTCAGTATTCGGATGGGAGTACCGCATATGCCGATTGACACCGCTGCCGTCCAATGGGACGAGATGCCAAAGGAAAACTCGATTGATGCCGGCAAGGTCAAGTGGGACGACGAGGGGTCCGGCAATCGTGGCGTGGACATGATTAACGCTTTCGGCACAGGCGGCAATCGGGGCTTGCTTCGCTTAGTCGGCCTGCCGGTGGATACGGTCGCGAACGTGCTGGACCTGGGGAGGGCTGCGCTGGGAACTCCAGTGACGGCGCTGACAGGCAACACACCAAAATGGCTGCAAATTCCAGACCGAAAGACTATCGCTGGTTCCGGTGAATACCTGATCGACAAAGCGCGGAGGACCCGGCCTGGCGCGGCTGTTCTGACCCCCGTGAATCCAACCTACGAAGGAGGCTACATCCAGAACGCAGGGCAGGCAGTGGCCGGCGCGATGATCGGCCCGCAGAGCACCATGCAGGCGGTCAACCAAGGTTTGCTAGGCGTGGCAAGCGGAACCGCCGGCAAGTTCGCCGGAGACCGGACCGGGAGCCCTGAGCTGGCTATCGCCGCGGGCATGCTTCCGCTTGGTGCCCAACACTACGGAGCCGGTGCAGTACAAAGAGTCGTGCGTGGCGGCGAGGCTGGCCGTCGCGATATGGCTCAACGCATCCAAGATCTGGAGAACGCAGGCGTCACCTCGCCCACGTTGGGCCTCGCCTCGGGGAACCGGCTGATCGGCGGAATGGAAAACCTCCTCCAGAGCACGCCAGGGGCCGTCAAAATCATGCGTGGCGCTCGCGATAAAGTCGTGCAGGGAATGCAGGATCGGACACAGGACGCTGCTGATATGGCATCCATGAATCGCGGTAGCCTGGAAAGCGGTATCTCGATTCAGAAGGGGCTGAACCAGAACTTCCGCGACCAGACGACGGCAACCACTACCAGGCTCTATGACGATCTTGGTGAGGTGATCCCGGCAGACACACCGGTGAACGTTGCGCGAACGAAGACGGCGATCAACACGCTAAATCCAGTCATCGAGGGTGCGCCGAATTTGTCGCCGATGTTTCAAAACTCGCGCATGCTCGGTATCGGTCGAGCCATGGATGCCGACACTGTGGGCACGACGATCCAAGGAGGCGGGGGCCTTTGGAACGCACCAGTTGCGGTGCGACAACCCGTATCGACCGACAAGCTGCCGTTTCAGGCTGTGAAGAAGTTGCGCAGCGCGGTGGGCCAAGAGATTTCTGACAACACCATCATGAGCGACGTTCCGCGCAGCAAGTGGAATCCGCTCTACGGCGCACTGTCAGAAGATATGCGTGGCGCTGCGGCACAGACCGGCCCCGCTGCCACCGCAGCATTCAACCGTGCCAATGACTACAACCGCGCAGTGATTGGTCGAATGGACCGGGTCGCGCCGCTCGCCGATGCGAAGACCCCAGAAACAGCTTTTCGCATGTACTCGAGAGCGGCGGAAGACAACCTCAGCACCCTCAGAGCCGTCAAGAAGTCGCTGCCGGAAGGCGCGCGAGGCGATGCAGCGGGAACAATCATTGAAAGGCTCGGTCGAGCGCGCGCGGGCGGGCAAGACGACACCGGCTCGGCCTGGTCTCCCGACACGTTCTTGACCAACTGGAACCGCATGACGCCGCAGACGCGAGAAGAACTGCTGTCCGGTTTCAAGAACGCCTCGGAAGTGAAAGCCGCGGTAGACAGCGTAGCTCGTGCCACTTCGCTCATGCGCGAGAACTCTCAACTCTGGGCGAACCCTTCAGGGACGGCTGCGAGCTTAGCCGCCAGGGGGACGCTGGGTGCAATTGGACTCGGCGGTGCGGGTGCAATTTCCGGGGCATTGAGCCCGCTTATTCCTCTGGCAGCAGGCGGCGGCGTTCTGGGCGCAAACCTGATGGCTCGGGCATTCACATCGCCAAGGGTCGTCCGCGCGATGGCTTCGAAGAACTACCTGGATAACCCGCTTCTGGCGGGGCAAGTCGGCTCGCTGATCAGTGGCGGGCTCTTACAGGACGAATAACAGTACCAGCAACACCGCACTCACACCCCAGACCACGAATGGCGAGATGAGAAACAGCGCGGCAAGCGCGTTCTCGGTTGATTGGTCTGGCTTGTTCATCGGCGCATTCTAGTGCGCGTGCTTTCTTCCCACAAACCCGCTTCAGCGGGTTTTCTTTTTGGAGGTTCCGGTGTCGATCAATACAACCCTCTCGTCTCTGTCCACGAATCCAGCTTTGAATGGACCGGATGGCGCCGTTGATCCTCCCTCGGCGCTGGACGATCAGCAGCGCTACCACGGCAGCTTCATTGCGCAGTTGCGCGACGGCACGGGGTTCTCTGCCGGCGCACTGCCCGCCGCTATCGGCTACACCCCTGTCCAGCAGGGCACAGGAGCCTCGCAGCTAACCAACGCCGTCAAGATCGGATGGAGCGCCACGACACAACTCCGACTGCAGATCGACGCTACGGACTACGGGATCAACTGGCCCATCAACATCACGGGCAACGCAGCGACAGCGACGAACGCGACCACCGCTGTAACCGCGACCAACGCCAACGCCTTGGGCGGTGTGGGTCCGGCTGGCTACGTGAAGAGCGGCACTGGTAACGTGGTGGGGTTGACCTGGGAAGCCTTCAACGGCTATGTCGTGCCAACGGTGGATGGCACTTTCCAGCCCGCTTACACCGTCTGGCAAGCGATCCCAAATCGCCCAACGGACCTGAGCCAGTTCACAAACGGCCCGGGCTACATCACCGCGGCCTATGCCGTGCAGAAGGGCAACAACGTTGTCCGGTTGGAGAACCTGGGAACTGGTGGATGCGCGCTCATCCTGGACACCGGAACCGTCCTCAACTGGGGGACGACTGTCTCAGACGCTCGCTTGAAGGAGAACATCAAGCCTTCCACGCAGGACTCTCTCGCCAAGGTGCGGGCGATGGCCTTCAAGTCGTTCAACTTCGAGCCTGGTCATGACGATGGGCACGAACACAAGTCCGGCCTGATCGCTCAAGACCTCGAAGTGATCGATCCCGAGCTGGTGGACAGCTCCGGCACATGGAAGCAGCCGCGGGTGTGGGAGCACCTTTGCGTAGCCCTTCACGCGATCCAGCAACTGGAAGCGAAGGTGGCCGCACTAGAGGCTAAGGCGTGAGCCGGGCCGCGCCTCAGAGAAAGCCATGAAGATGGACTTCGATAACCCAAGCACATGGCTTTCGGGCGGGGCCGGAGTCGTCATCTTCGGCCTGGCCTACAAGTTCCTGTGGCCGATCCTAAGTTCCTCCCTGAACTCAGCGCTGACCAATGCGCGCACGGGCGACCAACTGATGAAACAAGTCATGGATGAACGAGACCGGGCCGTGACCCGAGCCGACGAAGCGGATAAGCGAGTGGAGGCGTTAGTCAGGGAGCTATACGACCTGAAAAACAACGTCAGCATCCTGACGCTGCAGCTCAAGTTCGCCAACGAGAAGATCGATACCTTGACTGCCGAAGTCCGGCGCCTAGAGGGAGGCGAGCATGCGTGAAACCATCCAGAAGCTGCGCGACTACGGCGGGCACATCAAGGCCATGTTCGCGCTGGCCGGATTCGTCCTTGCCGGGGCGCTGCTCGGGGGAACGCTGGCGTCGGCCTACTACCGGGAAACGTTGCAGCAGGAGCGGGATGTCACGCGCGTGATGTTCACTGATCTCGCCAAGAAGATCGACGACATCACAGAACGTCTCGACGGTGCGGCGAACGCCCAAGCCGTCACTGCCGACAAGCTGCAGGACGCCGCAAGCACCGTGAGTGACGTTGTGGAGAAGGTCGATCAAGCAGCCGCAAAAGCCGACAAGGCCGCAAAAGCGGCGGTCGTCCAAGCTGCGCGGGTGGGGAAATCTTTGCCGGCACAACCGACCGCTGTGCAGCCTGAGGTCGTCAATCGCGAGATTCGCAAGGCCAACGAGAAGCTGAAAGAGCGGGCCGGCAAATGAGGTTCGCGCTCATCCTCCCCGCGCTTCTGCTCGCGGGGTGTGTAGCCACGCCTCGACTTTGCCCGCCACTGCCTGAGATGCCCACACGGGCGACAGCCGAGCAGCGAGCCAACCACTACGCCGTAGTGATCCGCCTCTACGCCCAATGCGCGGGCGTTCCTCCTGGAGAAGACTGATGAACTTTGATCAAGCATTCGAGCGCTTGCTGGGCCACGAGGGCGCATACAGCAACAACCCGGCCGACCCTGGGGGCGAAACCATGTGGGGCGTCACAAAGGTGGTTGCCCGCGCTCACGGCTACACGGGGCCGATGCGGGATCTTCCAGTCGCGACCGCCAAGACGATCTACCGCAAGACCTATTGGGAGGCGGTGCGCGCCGACGAGTTGCCCGAGTCGGTGAGGTTCGACGTGTTCGATGCTGCGGTGAACCACGGGGCAGGGCAGTCGGCCAAGTGGCTGCAGCGCGCAGTAGGAACAAGCGCGGACGGCGTCATCGGTGCCGTCACCGTCGCCGCGGCGCGCGTGGCTGGGCCCTTCGTCGTCGCCCGGTTCAACGGCCAGCGCCTCCAGTTCTACACCGACCTGAACACCTGGGCGAATTTCGGCAAGGGCTGGGCTCGCCGCGTGGCCTCCAACCTGATGGCGCTGAAATGACCTGGCTGCTCGCCAATTGGAAGCTAGCCGTCATGGCCGTCCTGCTGGCGTTGCTCGGCCTGCAGACGGTGCGCGTGGCCGAGCTCAAGCAAGATGCCGCCGACCAGCGAGCCGCGGATGCGGAATCCCGGCTGCTCGCCGACCGCGCGCAGCGCACCGAAGAACAGCGCCGCGCCGCGGCCGTCGCAAAGGAAGTCCAAGATGCTCAACCCATCATTCAAGCCGAGGCTCGCGATGCTGCTGCTTTGCCTGACAGCCGGGTGCAGCAGCCTGCCATCCGCTACATCCAGCGAGCCTGCCCGAATCCCCCCGCTGCCGCCGCAGGCCCGCCAGCCGCCGATCCCCTCATGGTGTTTGCCGACGTGTTCGGCCGCCTTGAGCAGAGATCGGAAGATCTGGCGCGGCTTGCTGGAGAGCGGGGAGTCGCCGGCAACACCTGCGAGCGCGTCTACGACTCCCTGATGTTGCCGCGCCCCTGAGGCCCGGCCTATGGCCTTGGTTGACGGCGCTCCTTGCGCCACTCCCACGGCGCGACGGGCTCAGCGTCGCGCCATAGTCCCGCCCGACTCTGCCGAGCCGCATCCTGGGCCCTGTAGAGCGGCGCGTCTGCCACCTTGGCGTAGCGCTCATATACCCAGGCCATGCCGTTGGCTACCTGGTGCGTTCCGACATCCTGCCCGCGACACTCGACGTCGGCGACCGTGCGACCGTAGCGGTCCCGCTCGCGCGGGAATACGGCGGCGTTCTGCATGTGGCATAGCTTGGCGAGAGACTGCCTCGAGCGTTCGCCGAACGGCTGGCGTTTTTCCGGTGCGTCGATGGCCGCGATGCGGATCTTGACCTGCTCGTATTCGCCCGCGGTGCCGCAGCGAGCCGCCACCGTGTCGCCGTCGCTGATTCCCACGATGAGGCAGGGAGTGGGCGGCTCGTCATTGGCAAGCAGCGGGAGGTGGAGAGCGAGGGCGGCGGCGAGAAGGGCGAAACGAACCATCGCTCGATGCTATCCGCCCGCGGTCGTCACTCCCCGTAGCGGGCCCGGATGTGCTCCCCCGCGTTCCCCCCGTGGGCGTTGGTGTACCGGTCCCCGACCGAGGCGCACAACTCTGCGACTCGGAACCCGTACTGCAGCAGTGCCGGGTCCATCGGCTCGCCGGCCTGCATCAGCCCGATTTCGACGGCGATCCGCTCGAACTCGGCTTGCGCATCGCACTTCTCCTCGTCGCAATCGACGGCGTTTTCGGTCATGGGCTGGTCTCCTGATGAAAACGGCCTTGCCTCACTCAGATCACTGGTGCTGACCGCGCAGGGGATTTCGCCGCGCAAAGGCAGGCAACTCGAACTCATCCATTCGCAGATCCGAAACGAATACTTGCCTCAGGACTTCGTTGGCTTGGACTTGCCAATAGGGTCCGATTTTCTCCAGGGCCGAAAGCACATCAGGCTCAAGTCGTAGCAACCCACGATCATCTTCTTTCTTCATGGCTCTCCTTCCACTTCGCCTCGAATGATCTGCAGAGCCGCGAGGAGGGTGCGGACTGCAGGGGCCGCACTGTAGCCGGAAGCTGGACTGAGAATCAATGGGCGGTGATGGCGCATTCGGTTGGATTTACCGGTCTCCTGCCAAATACTTCCTGACTTTCTGAACCGAATGGCGACCGCTTTGACCGCAGGCGCGAGCCAGGCGGATCGGCAGCGACGGTTGGAGGCAGGGCTACAAGACCAATGAGAAGAAGGTGGGCACGAAGGGAGACCATGCCCGGATCGTAGCCCGCGGATCGGCGCTCGAGCGGCCGCGCATCGTAGGACGGCACGTCGAATTCGGCTGACAACAAGGTTAGGCGAGCTGGAAAGCACCGGCTTTCGCCGCCGGCCCAAAGTGAGGCCATGAGCAGATCGCCCCCCACTCAAACTCCGAAACAAGGATGGAGCATAGAGGTGGCCGAGCGAGGTGACGGAGCCTATGTGGCCACCATCACCTTGTCCGGCCAGCTAATGTGCAGGATCACCCGCTCATCGGCGAGCGCGGAGGCCGCCCGCGCCGAGGCTAAGCTCCACGCCGAGCAGTGGATCGCGGAGTACTCCGCGAGGGGGTGGTGATCCGAAGCAACCGGCCGTGGCATAGTAGAGCACTCCTCGTGTGCAGGTGCCGCCGCTCTTCTATTCCGAATGCCGCTCGACTACCTCCGCAAAATCCAGCACACAGAATTTCCCCTGCGCGTCGAAGACGCCAAGGAGATCGACTGCGTGGCTGTTTTGCTTGCAGCAGGAATGGTCGCCGCTTCCATTTCCAAACCGTCCAGCCGGAGTCAGCCGGACGCTACGCCGGAATTCGCGATCGTTGAGAGGATCACCCCGCTGGGGAGGGTTGAACTCGCGCGAAAGCGGGAATGACCAGGCCCTTCGCCTGAATCACAAGAGCGCCGGTCTCCGAGGAACAGGCAGCGAACTCGCTGGATACGCCACGATCTTCAAGAACGTGCAAAGCCCAGGCGGCCTCAGTGAATGACGGGGGCCGGTCCGAGATCGGCGAACCACTCGGCAAGCGCTGCCAGCGCATCCTCCGCGGTGTCCTCGATCCCCACTGAGCACGCAAGCATCAGGTTTAACGGAAGATCGAAATCCTCGACCACATAGTTCTTTGGGTCTCGCAACACTCCGTTGGCGCGGACCACCTTCATGAGTCGCTTCACGCGTGCCGCGTAGGCACCGCTGACACCGTAGGCCACCACGGGCAACCCCATCGCGACCGCCGCGCCCACTTCAAACACGGTTCCCGAGTCCGGTTCAGTGCCTCGGAAAGGCTCGAGGTTCGCGATGACGCCGTCTGCCTGCCGCAGCCTCGCCATGTTCGTCTCGAAGATGTACTCGGCTTCCTTGCCGAGGGCAGTGATTGGCGGCATGCCATCGGACGGCGGCAACGCCTCGAGGCCCGCCGCTTCGCAGGCCAGCACCAGCTTGCGCATGTGCTCAGCACAATCGATCCGGAAAACGTCCGGGCCGGCGAGATAGACGCGGGGGCGGGGAGGCTTGGCCATGGGTGTGCAGTATGCGGCGCCACCAGAGGCGCGCAACTATGAAATCTAATAGGACGCGCGTGCACCTACCATCTTGCAAGTACCGCTCGACCTCATTAAGACCCAGCAACGATCCGGGATTGCCGAGCATGGCCGCCTTCTGCATGACAATCCTTCAGCCGCGCTATCGGTACATCCCTTTCTTCTTCTGTCGCTTAATGATCTCTCTGCATTCAACCGTCCCAGCCTTTTCGACTGGAAGCCAAAGCCGTGATTGATGCACTCTGCTTTGGAGCGTGGTCGTTGTCACTCCTTGTTGGAGCGAAGCAATCTCATTCAGCCCGTTGCGAGCGCCGTGACATCGTCTTTCTATTGGTGGCTGCCGCAGTCGCTGGTGCCGTTGCTGTCGGCTTCGCCATAGAAGCCACGGCGTCCTAACCCGGATTGCGATCAAGGCTCCGGCGCATGAGCTCGTGCGAGAGGTCCTCAGGCAGGGAGTAGGTCTGGCAGTACCAGACCTGATAGAACCACAGATCCCCTACGTGCTCAGCCCCTGCGAAGCTGATCGTGTCCATCGCGCAGGCAACGATTTCGGGTCGCCAGAGGATGCCAAGCGGACGGACGTTGGCGTCTGGGCGCGCCGGCCACAGCCCGAGCCGCGGACGGCCCTCGCGGTTCTCCAAGGTGAGCATCCCACAAGCCCACGACTGGTCGCCGAAGTCGCGGTTTGTCAGCTGCAACCCTGCACGATAGCGTCGCCGCATCATTACTCGCATGGATCACCGCCCGCGTTCTTGGGGAGCAGGCCAGGCACCTCATGCATGACCGCCCGGATGTGATCGCCGGCATTTCGGTCCCAGTCACCGTAGAGATTGCCGATGCGCGCGCATCGGCCGGCGACGTGATCAGCGAAATCACGCAGCGACGGGCGCATCGGCTCGTTGGGGCCGAGCTCGCCGACCCTGCGCGCCATCTCGAGCAGCTCGTCGTCAATCGTTGCGCCAGCGGCCACCGTCGAACCTCCAGCCCGGCGGCACCTCGGCCCCCGGGGTCATCCAGGCGGGCGTGTTCACGCCGAGGATCATCTCTTCTGTCCGCTCGTCGTCCACGTGCGCAGCGCGCCGCGCTACCGCGATCGGGTTCTCGTGGCCGCTGCTTTCGTAGCGCTGCCACGCCTCCTCGAGCGCGTCGTCGAGCGCCAACCGCGGCTCGAACTTGAGCAGCGCCGCGGCGTACTGCTCTTCCCATTCCTGGCGTGCCGCCTTCACCTTGCTCATGGCCCTCTCCGGTAGATTTCCAACACGGTGCAACTCCTGAATGCTGTATGAATATACAGTAGTTTGGCGTACATCGAACGTGGACAACGGCCACTCGCGCGGGCAAAAATGGGGCGATGTGCTCCCACTACCAAGCTGAAACACGCCGCCGAAAGCTGGAAAAGATGGGTATCAAGTTGCCCCCGGAGTGGCAGCCACCGCCTGGAGGCTTGCATATCTACCCGACGCAGATGGCGCCGTTCATCCGCCGGCCGCCGGAGCGCGACTCAGGCGACGAGGCCGTGCCGAACCTGGAACTTGTGGACGGGCATTTCGGGCTGCTGCCCGGGTTTGCGAAGGAGGTGAAGTACGGCCTGCGGACCTACAACGCCCGAACCGAGACCGTCGATCAGCTCGCCAGCTTCAAGAACGCATGGGCGAAGCCGCGGCACTGCATCATTCCCTGCGAGGCGATCTACGAACCGGACTGGCGCACAGGCAAGGCGATCCCGACGAGGTTCACGGCGGCCAACGATGACGCGCTCGGCGTGGCCGGCCTGTGGTCACCCTGGAAGAACCCAGCAAGTGGAGCGTGGGAGCTCAGCTTCACCATGCTGACAATCAACGCCGACACGCATCCGCTGTTCATGCACATGCATCGGCCCGACCCGAAACGCCCGCCGCACATGCAGGACAAGCGTATGGTCGTCCTCCTGCCGCCGGCGCAGTACGAGGCCTGGCTCGACGCTTCTCCGCAGGACGCCTTCGAGTTCATGCGCGAGTACCCGGCCGAGATGCTCACGATGACGCCGGAGCCGCTGCCGCCCAAGGTGCTGAAAGCGAAAGAGCCCCCGCAGCTGCCGGTCCAGCCGGGCCTTCTGTAGCCGCCCCCTCCAGCTGCGTCGCTCAGGACAGAAACTGCCTGTCCGCGACCGGCGAGCCGTCCTCGTCTTCCCCGGAAGAGCGTGGCCCGATTCGTTCGTCGGCGGCGTAGCCGATCAGCGCACTGGTGCCCGCCGTCAAGGCGTCGATCCACATCTCGCAAGGCGTGTCGGCCGCCTCCAGCTCTCGCCATTGCGAAGCGTCGTCGCCTTCCTCCATCAGCACCCAGTAAAAGTGTCCCGGGTCCGGCTCGTCAACGTGAACGGAGATTCGGCGGATGGACGGCATCACCGGTCCCCAACCAAGTACTGCCGCACTTCCTCGGCTGAATTGCCAACTGCCTTGACGGCATCGCGCAATTGCGTCTCGCTGCAGCCGAGGGACTCGGTCCAAGAGCGCACTTCGTGCGGTTCATTGAGGGAGATGAGCTTGCGGTCGAGGCCGGTTTTCTTGGGGTCGTCTGCCATGAGATCTCCTGTTGTGCCCGGCACGGCGCCGGAGCATCTCCCGGAACATCGCTGGCGCCGACTGAGACTGCAATCCCAAAAAGGCGGCTTCGACTGCCAGCGCTTTTCCTACGGCCGGCTTTGCAAGCCAAATCCGATAGCGCGGTTGGACTGACGTAGGGTCGGCTTACTTGAAATCGGGACGGAGCAGCGGTGCAGGGATATAGGCATAGCCTCCGAGCTGAGGCGGGCCAGTTGCGGCGTCTTCTCGCATTCCGCTCAAAGATTGTTGCCGAACAACGCCCTCGGGGGCACAGTGCGCGCATGATCCACCCCATCATCGCCCTGTTCCAGACTCAAGCTGAGATCCTTGACGCACGGAAGAGCCGAGCGGGGCTCGATGAGGCGATTGCCAACCTTGCAGCCTGGATGGACGTGATGCAGGACCAGCTCTCGGAGGACGACTGGGCGATCCTGTGCGGCATCGGCGGCACTCTCTACAGAGCTGGGCTCGCCAAGCGCCCATGAAAAAGCCGCCTCAAGGGCGGCTTCGTTACGAGGCTACGACGATAGCGAGGGCAGGAGCAAGGTCAGATCTGGGCAAGGCGGATATTTGATGGGCTTTACTCTGCCTTTTTGTCGGCGAAGTTCCGCATGAGATATTCGTTGAACATCGGCACGGTAAATGCAATATCGCCGTGGGAAGGGCTAAAGATCATTCCTTTGCTGATGATCTGAGAGCGTCGCGGGCCCAAGCTCCGATGGCTCTCACCTAATTTCTCAGCGACTTCGGCGGATCTGTATGGCCCAGGCCCGAGTTCAGCCATCGCAATCACGTATTCGCGTTCTTTAGGGGTTAGGCGATCAAAGCGAACTTTAAAAAATCCGTCATCCAAGCGCTTGGTGGCCGTCATTGCGGAGCGTTCGGCTATCTCGTTGTCAATTGGGCTAGTTTCCGCCAAGTTCCAGCATTGATACCCCCATTCTTGGAGGAAATAGGGATAGCCGCGGGTCTTCGCGATGATTTCCGCGAGAGCCTGGTCTGTGATTGACTCGCCTTCGTCTTCAATTGGTTGACGAATCGCAGACCGTGCAGCATCATCATCAAGCGCGCCTACGTGTGGGTAGTGGAAAAGCCGTTCAGCATAGGATTTAGCATCACCAGAGAGTGCTGCAACCTGGGGCAACCCCGCCCCGAAGAACAACATTGGGAGATTCTTCTGATTGATCTTGTGAATCGCCACAATCAACGCTGCCAAATCTTCACTCTTGAGATACTGCACCTCATCGATCAACAGGGTCCAGGCCTTGCCAGCCGCTTTTGCCGCCTCACCAATTCGCACAAACAGGTCCGGCAGATCAGTTTCGAGATCACCGCTATCTGAGGCGCCAGCTTCAGCGTCAACCGATATTTCCATATCCCCGATCTTCACATGGAAGGCAGAGGCAAATGACCGAAGAGCGCGTAACCCGGACAGGGCGCTTGCTTTGGCTGAATCGATCAGGGAGAGTTTTCTTAGTGCTTGAAAAGCTCTGGGGTAAAGCAAGTCAGATAGTGGCTTTCCTTCTGGGGCCTCGATGAACGAAGTGATGTGGCCGTGCCCCTCGGCAACCTCCTGAATCTTGTTAAGCAGGACCGTCTTGCCAACGCCTCGAAGGCCCAGCAGCATTTGCGATCTACTCGCCCTTCCAATCAACGCCCGCTGGATTGCAACGGAGGCATCTTGGAGGATCGCCTCACGCCCCGCCAGTTCGGGCGGTCGATTCCCGGCCCCAGGCGCAAAAGGATTTCGAACTTGATCCATCGGGTTCCGTTTCTATGAATGTCTAAGTAAGTATAGCCCCCAGGCGTTAGGCGTGGCTAGACATTGGTATAGTTTCTAGGCGGATGGAGAAGGACGGGTTAGGCCATGTGGATGAGCTATCCCAAGGTGGTAGCTACCATTACTCCTCAGGGTAGTGCCGCCGCTGTCACCCGTTCTTCCACGAGGCCAGCACCCTCCCCAGCACGTACACCAGGAATCCAAGCGCCGCGGCTCCAGTCCACCAGCTAGCGACCACCGAGACGCTCCGGACGGTCTAGATCGCGCGCAAGACCGGCCGCGTGTCAGAGACGTAGTTGATGACGACGGGCCGGTACTTCAGAAGAAGCGCCGCATGCTCTTCTGCCAGATACCGAACCAGGGCCTCCATGGTGGCGATTTTGTAAACATAGTCGTGGCTCTGGAATGGAAGGGCCGACGTGCTGGCGTAGTGCCAACTCCGCCCTGTTCCCGGCGCCCGCCAGCATGAGTACGCCCAACCCTGGAGTTTCTCCAGGCTTAGAAAGTGAGGCCACGTGTCGGGCTTTCGTTTTCTGCTGCTCTCAAGGCGTGAGAACAGGGACGCGGAGACTAGAACAGCTGCGACCTTGTCCGGATCATCCCGGGCGCACCACAGGTGCTCGAGAGTCTCAAGCTCCCCTTTCAGCACATTGGTGGTGTCGGGATGCACCGGCCCTACCGTTCCAGGGAACCGTTCGAAGTGCCGGTGGATGTTTGCGCGGAGCACTTCGAAGTCCTTGGTCGGCCACCATGAAAGTGCAGGCTTGCGCTCCCACGGATTCGAGGGATCCCGAACCGAGATTTCACGAAAGATCGGGTCAACGGCGACCTCGAAATCATCCAAGCGATTCCGCCAGTGCAGCAAAAACCGCTCCCAGGTCCAGCCTTTGGAGAACTCTGCTGCTTCCCGGAGCGCCTGCTCACGGAATGATTCAGTCTTTGACGTTCGCATGATCGGACCAGCTTGGAAGATCGCACGATCCTAGCCGACCGAATCTGCGGCAGTGAATGCCTTGAAGGCATGCGCCGGGCATTGGTTCTCGGACTCACTCGTTTTTCACACGAATGGCCCTCCGTTAGCCTGAACCCGCATGGATAAAGGCTTTGCAGGCGATTCCGAGGGGGTTCAAATCCCCCCAGCTCCACCATCACACTGCCCAAAAGGCGTCCACCGGTATTCGGCGGACGCCTTTTTTCATGCGGCTTCGACCGCCGAAGCAGGGTTAAACCCAGGCCCCAAATCTCGCATCCCCATCAAAATGAACGTTGTTTCAAACGTTGTTTGAAGATCGTCTTGTCGACTTTGGCGCTGCCTGTGCCGATCCGTCGTGTCCCAAAGAACAGGAAAGAAAGGGAGTCCCTGCCATGAAAACTTCGACCTGGGGCCTCGCCATGGCGGCGCTCGTGGCGGCGAACGCTGCGTGGGCGCAAGCCGATGCGAGCGACTATCCGCGCGAGAACGTGGAGCTCATCGTGCCCTACTCGGCAGGCGGCGGCGTCGGCGCCATGGCGCGCGCCTTCGCTCAACAGGCACAGGCGGTCACGCGCCAGAACTGGGTGGTCGTGCATCGCGAAGGCGCGGGCGGCGTGGTGGGTTTCACCGCCCTGGCCAATGCCAGGCCCACGGGCTACACGGTGGCGTTCTCGCCGGCCTCTCCGCTGACCAATTCCCCGTTCGTGAATGCGAAGATGCCGTTCCAGGCGAGCCAGATCGAGCCGATCTGCCAGATCTTCGAAAACGTATTCAGCGTGGCCGTCAAGGAGAGCTCGCCGATCCGGAGTTTCGACGAGCTGGTCGCCAAGGCCAAGGCGCAGCCTGGGTCTGTTTCGTACAGCCACGCCGGCCCGGCGAGCATTCCGCATCTTTCCATGGCCGCCATCGAGCGCGACGCGGGCGTGCGGTTCAACGCCATCGCCTACCGCGGCGACGGGCCGGCCATCCAGGACCTGATGGGCGGCGTCGTCGACTTCAGCGCGCCGGCCATCTCTTCGTTGCCCGGCAAGCCGCTGCGCGTGCTGGCCGTGCTATCGGACAAGCGCCATCCCGCGTACCCGGACGTGCCCACGGTCAAGGAGTCGGGCCACACGGTGATCAGCCCCGGCCTCAACGGCCTGTACGTGCCCAAGGGCACATCCGGGCCGGTCGTCGCCAGGCTCGAAGCCATCTGCAAGCAGGTGACGCAGAGCCCCGCGTTCGCCGAGAGCGCGAAGAACCTGTACCAGGTGCCAGCCTATCTGCCCGCCATGCAGTTCCAGGAGCGCATTGCGCAGACCTACAAGGTCCATGCGACCCTGGTGCCCAGCATGAAGCTCGAAACCAAGTGAGACAGACAGGACACGAACATGACCCCGAACGACCCCATGCCACCGATCCGCCGCATCGTCACCGGCCATGACGCCGAAGGGCGATCGGTCTTCGTCGAAGACGGCGCTTCGCCGGCGCAGAAGACCATGCCGGAACGTCCCGGCTACCGCGTCACCAACCTGTGGCGCACCCTCCCGGGCGGCAAGGTGGACGCGGCGGACAGCATCGGGCAGCATGAAGGCGTCCTGCCGCCCAGGGGCGGGACGGTGTTCCGCATCATCGAGTGGCCGGCCGAGGACCAAAGTCCGGAGGCGCTGCAGAAGCGGATCGCGCAGACCTTCAAGGCCATGTATCCCGATGCCGACCACCGCCCCCACTCGGACCGCCACCCCGGCATGCACGAAACCCACACGGTGGACTACGCCCTGGTGCTGGAAGGCGAGATCGTCGCGATCATGGACGAGGGCGAGAAGGTCATGCGCGCGGGCGACGTGCTGATCCAGCGCGGCACCATGCACGCCTGGGCCAACCGTTCGGGCCGGCCTGTCAAAATGGCGTTCATCCTCGTGGATGCCTCGTGAGCCGGGGTGCTCCCGCCTCCGACGCACTTCCTTCCGTGCCGCTTCGAACGCCTGCTTCTCCTTCGTCCTCGCTCCTGTCCGACGACACGCGCAGCCGCATCCTGGCCGTGGCCACGACGGCTTTTGCCGAGCGGGGCATCGAGAACGTGACGCTGCGCGAACTCACGGCCCTGGCCGGTGCCAATGTGGCGGCCATCAACTACCACTTCGGCAGCAAGGAAGGGCTGACGGAAGCGATCTTCGAGGAACTGGCGCCGCGCCTGAACGCCGTGCGCATGCAGGAGCTCGCGCAGATCCTCGACGCCGCTGCGCGCGCGGGCGTGCGGCCGGCGGTGGCCGACATCGTGGCCAGCTTCGCCCGGCCTTACTTCGCCCCTGAGCATGCCCAGGACGGCGGCCTGCTGGCCCAGCTCGTGCTCAAGCACCGGCTCGCGCCCAGCGCGATGACGCAGCGTGTGATCGCCCGCCATTTCGATCCGATGGCGCAGCAGTACATCCGCGCCTTCGCCCTGGCGTGCCCCGACGTGGCGCCGGTCGAGTTCGCCTGGCGCTACATGTTCATGGCGGGGGCGGTGGTGCTGGCTGCCACCGACCGCCGGCAGTCGAACCGCATCACGACCCTGTCGGAGGGCCGTCTCCACCCGGCCGATGGCGGCGCCCTGCTGGCGGCGCTGACGCGCTTCGTCGAAGGCGGGCTGCGCCATCCCGAACCCGCGGCGCCCGCAGGGCCTGCGCCCTGACTGAAGGCGGCCCCTAGAGCGGCCGCACCTCGAAGTACGCTTCATCCGTATCGCCCAGGTCGCGGAAGCCCGCCGTCCTGGCGGCGTCATAGGCCTTGGCCCATCGTCTGGCGAGGGCGAATTCCTCCCTTGCAAGTTCGCTCTCGCTCGACTCGCTCGCGTTCTGGAACGCGCGCAGGGACGCGATCACCTCGCCGCCGAGCTGCTTGTCGATTTCGCGGCGAAAGCGCTGCTCTGCCACACGGATCGCATCGGGCGCGGCATGCGCGTAGTCTGCGAGCCTGACGGTATAGAGGGCCTGTGCCTCGGGCTCGGGTTCAACTTCGGTGTCGAGATCGTGCCCGTCCGGCATCGAGAAAACGGGCGCCGGCACTTCCGCTGCGCGGTAGAAGAGTTCAGCCTGGTTCATACTGTACGAATATACAGTCATTCGCTGCGGCTGTGAACGTCTTGCGCGAGGAGTGGCGGCTGTCCGACCCCTTGGCGCACGGCGGCAAGTGAAGCTCGCCGCATGCCATCCTTTGGACCTCTCAGGCGCATCGCCGTGACCGTCGTCGAAGACGAAGCAGGCGCCTACCGCTGGCGCCTCGTCGAGCTGGGCGACGAGCGCTGGCAGGTACTCGGCGAGCAGCCGCGCGCCATGGCGAGCTACAAGGCGGCGATGGCCGCCGGCCTGCTCGAACTGCAAGGCATGGTCGAGGATCTCGACGCGGGGCCGCGCGAGGCGCAGGCCGAGCCGGCCCGGGCGGCAAAGGGCGGGGCGGCCTTCGGTTTCGGCTTCGGGCTGCCGAAGGCCGAATGACTGCCCGGCGCGAAGCTATAGTCGGCGACCGCAGCCGCAATCCGCCGCCCGATGCCATCCAAGGACGCCGTGCCCCATCCCTCGATCTCGACGCTCACGAGCTACTACGACACGGTGCCCTATGCGTCGCATCCGTTCCCGCAATCCGCCGTCGAGCACCTGGAAGCGATCGCCTTCCTGTTCGGGCTCGACGCGCCGCCACCGGCGCGCGCACGCGTGCTCGAACTCGGCTGCGCGGCCGGCGGCAACCTGATTCCCTTCGCGGCGCGCCATCCCGAAGGCAGCGCGCTCGGCCTCGACCTGTCGCAGGTGCAGGTAGAGCAAGGCCTGGGCGCGATCGCGCGCGCCGGGCTTTCGAACGTCACGCTGCGGGCCTTCAACCTCGCGGAGGTCGATGCCTCGTTCGGCCAGTTCGACTACATCGTCTGCCACGGCGTCTTCAGCTGGGTGCCGGAGCCGGTGCAGGACGCGATCCTGCGCGTGTGCGCCGAGAACCTGGCGCCCGACGGCGTGGCCTATGTGAGCTACAACGTCTATCCAGGCTGGAAGGCGCGCGAGATCGTGCGCGACGCGATGATGCTGCGCGGCGGCCCGCGTGATACGCCCGAGGAGAAGCTGGCCTATGCGCGCGGCATGCTCGAGTTCCTCGAGCAGTCGGCCCGGCCCGGCAGCGTCCTGAAGAAGACGCTCGACGAAACGATGCCGATCGTGCGCAACGCGAGCGGCGCCTATCTGCTGCACGAGTTCCTCGAGCCCTGCAATTCGCCGTGCTACTTCAACGCGTTCGCGGCGCGCGCCGCGGCCCACGGGCTTGCGTACCTGGGCGACGCCGAACCCTCGACGATGTTCGTCCAGAACTACGGCGATGCGGTGCGCGAGCCGCTGCTGCGGGAGTGCGGCGGCAGCCAGATCCTGATGGAGCAGTACCTCGACTTCCTGGTCAACCGCACCTTTCGCCAGACGCTGCTCGTGCATTCGGCGCGCGCCGGCGGCATCCGCTTCCGGCTCGATCCGGCGCGGATCCGCGCGATGGAATACGCAGGCATGTTCAGTCCTGCCGATGGCGGCCCTTTCACGCTCGACGCCCGCGAGCAGCCATGCACGGCGCAACGCGGCGTGACGCTCACGCTGCGCCTGCCGTCACAGAAGGCGCTGGCGCAATTGCTCGATGCGCGCTACCCGTCGAGCATGCCGGCCGAGGCGCTGGTTGCCGGCGTGGCCGAGCGCACGCGCGAGCCGCTGGCCTCGGTCGAGCCGATCGTGCTCGCGATGCTCGAGGAACTCGCGATCCTCGGCGCGGTGCGCTTTCGCCGCGCGCCGGTGCAGGCTGCCGCGGAGGTGTCCGCATGGCCACGCGCGCTGGCCGCGGTGCGCAGCGCGCCGGGCGCTGCGTTGAGCACCGGCGACGCCGCCAGCGCCTGCAACCAGTGGCATGAACCGGTGGGCCTCACGCTGCTCGAAAGTGCGCTGCTGCCGCTGCTCGACGGGGCGCATTCGCACGACATGCTGGCCGAGCATCTCGCCGCAGAAGTGCGTGCCGATCGGCTGCGCTTCGTGCACGACAAGCCGCTCTCCGATCCCGGGGCGCTGAAAGCCTTCGCACGCGACCAGGTGATGCTGGCGTTGCACGCGCTGCGGCGCAAGGGGCTGCTGGTCGGCTGACCCGCGCCCATACTTCTCTTTCTCTCACCACCATTCCTCAGGAGGCTTTTCCATGCAGCAATTCCACTGGACACCGAGGCTGCGCGCAGCAGTCGCGGCCGCGCTCGTGCTGGCAGGTGCGGGCGGCTCCCACGCGGCTTCGCAGGCGCCCGTCGCGGCCGAGCACGGCATGGTCGTGAGCGCACAGCATCTCGCCACGAAGATCGGCGTCGATGTGTTGCGGCGTGGCGGCAATGCGGTGGACGCGGCCGTCGCCGTGGGCTATGCGCTCGCGGTGGTGTACCCGGCGGCGGGCAACCTCGGGGGCGGCGGCTTCATGACCTTGCAGCTGGCCGACGGGCGCAAGACCTTCCTCGACTTCCGCGAGAAGGCGCCGCTGGCCGCCACCGCCAACATGTACCTCGACAAGGACGGCAATGTCGTCAAGGGCCTGAGCACGCTCGGCCATCTGGCCGTCGGGGTGCCCGGCACCGTCTCGGGCATGGAGTACGCGCGCGAGAAGTACGGCACGATGAAGCGTGCTGACCTGATCGCACCGTCGATCCAGCTTGCCGACAAAGGCTTCGAGCTTCAGCAGGGCGACGTCGACATGCTGCAGACCTCGACCGACCATTTCAGGAAGGACCCGGCCTCGGCCGCGATCTTCCTGAACAAGGGCGAAGCTTTCGCCGTGGGCCAGAAGCTGGTGCAGAAAGACCTCGCCAAGACCCTGCGCGCGATCAGCGCCAAGGGCGTGGACGGCTTCTACAAGGGACCGGTCGGCGCCGCGATCGTGGCGTCGAGCCAGGCCGGCAAGGGCATCATCACGCAGGCCGACCTCGACCAGTACAAGACGCGCGAGCTGGCACCGATCGAGTGCGACTACCGCGGCTACCGCGTGATTTCGGCGCCGCCGCCGAGCTCGGGCGGCGTGATCATCTGCGAGATGCTCAACATCCTCGAGGGCTATCCGCTCAAGGACCTGGGCTTCCGCTCGGCCCAGTCTGTGCACTACCAGATCGAGGCGATGCGCCACGCCTACGTCGACCGCAACAGCTACCTGGGCGACCCCGACTTCGTGAAGAACCCGCTCGAGCGCCTGCTCGACAAGGGCTATGCCGGGAAGATCCGCGCCGCCATCGATCCGCAGAAGGCCGGCGTCTCCAAGGACATCAAGCCCGGCGTCGCGCCGCACGAGGGCAGCAACACCACCCACTACTCCATCACAGACCGGTGGGGCAATGCCGTGTCGGTGACCTACACGCTCAACGACTGGTTCGGGGCCAAGGTCACGGCCGCCAAGACCGGCGTGCTGCTGAACAACGAGATGGACGACTTCACCTCGAAGGTCGGCGTGCCCAACCTCTACGGCCTGGTGCAGGGCGAGGCCAATGCCATCGCGCCGGGCAAGCGCCCGCTGAGCTCGATGAGCCCGACCATCGTCTCGAAGGACGGCAAGCCGGTGTTCGTGGTCGGCACGCCCGGCGGCAGCCGCATCATCACGGCCGTGCTGCACACCATCCTGAACGTGGTCGACTACGGCATGAACGTGCAGGAGGCGGTGGACGCGCCGCGCTTCCACCAGCAATGGCTGCCCGACGTCACCAACGTCGAGCCCTACGCGCTGAGTCCCGACACCCGCAAGCTCCTGACCGACATGGGCCACAACCTGGGCGTGCCGCAGCCCGCCAACCACATGGCCGCGATCATCGTGGGCGCGCCGTCGCTGGGCGGCAAGCCGGTCGGCAACAACCGCTTCTACGGCGCCAACGATCCGCGCCGCAACACCGGCCTGGCGGCAGGGTACTGATGCAATTGCAGGAGATCCTCTACACCCAGGGTTTCGGCACCCGGCGCGTCTGCGCGGGGCTGGTCCAGCAAGGCTTCGTCGCCATTGGCGGCGCGGTGGTCGACGATCCCTTCGCGGACCTGGAAACGCAAGGGCTGCGGTTCACGGTGCAGGGCACCGAGTGGGCCTACCACGAGAAGGCCTACCTGATGCTGCACAAACCGGCTGGCACCGAGTGCTCGCAGAAGCCGTCGACCTATCCGAGCATCTACACGCTGCTGCCGTCGCCGCTGCGGCTGCGGCCCAACAAGGGCGCAGTGCAGGGCGTGCAGGCGATCGGGCGGCTCGACCAGGACACGACCGGCCTGCTGCTGCTGACCGACGACGGGCAGTTCATCCACCGCATGGGCTCGCCGAAGCACCATGTCCCCAAGGTCTACGAAGTGACGGCCAAGCACCCGGTGGATGCCGCGCAGATCGCGCGCCTGCTGGCCGGCGTGGTGCTCGACGACGATCCGAAGCCGGTGCGCGCCGCCGCCTGCGAATCCGACGCGCCGCTGCACCTGCGGCTCACGCTCACCGAAGGCAAGTACCACCAGGTCAAGCGCATGCTGGCCGCGGTGGGCAACCGCGTCGAGGCGCTGCACCGCTCGCGCATCGGCACCGTGGCGCTGCCGGACGACCTGGCGCCGGGGCAGTGGCGCTGGCTCGATGCGGCCGAAGTCGCCGCACTGCGCGCGCCCAGCAAATAAGCTGCGAAATCAGGCGCTGGCGGTCAGCGGGCGGACGTATACGATCGTTACCATCCGAAGCATCTCTCCGGAATTCCCCCTTGCGTTCACCAGCCCGCCAGTCCGGCCGCGCCGCGGCCCTCCAATTCCTGTATGCCTGCCTGGCCTGCGCGGCTGCCTTGATGGCGCCGGCTGGCGCCAGCGCAGCGCCGCCGGAGCCCCCGTCGCCCATCTTCGTGCTCAATTCGCTCGATGCCAGCGTGAGCGTGATCAACCCGGCCGACTGGACCGAGAAGCTGCGCATCCCGACCGGCAAGGAGCCGCACCACATCTACATGACGCCCGACGAGAAGTCGGTGATCGTCGCCAATTCGGCCGGTGACTCGCTGACTTTCATCCACCCGCGCACCGCCGAGGTCCAGCGCGTGGTGTACGGCATCATCGATCCGTACCACCTCCAGTTCTCGCGCGACATGAAGTGGTTCGTGACGGCCGCCAACCGGCTCAACCATGTCGACGTCTACCACTGGGACGGCAAGGACCTGAAGCTCGCCAAGCGCATCGCCACGGGCAAGACGCCGAGCCACATCTGGATCGACCGGACCAGCACCGTCGCCTACGTCACGATGCAGGACAGCGACGAGCTGATCGCCGTCGACCTGCCGACGCAGACCATCCGCTGGCGCATCGCGACCGGCCCGATGCCGGCGGACGTCTACGGCGCGCACAACGACCAGACGCTGCTCGTCGGCCTGACCGGCAGCGACGGCGTGCAGGTGTTCGACGTGGCCGGCCCCCAGCCGAAGCTGGTCGGCCAGATTCCGACGGGCAAGGGCGCCCACGCGTTCCGGGCCGCCGGCGACGGCAAGAGCGTGTTCGTGAGCAACCGCGTCGCCAATTCGATCAGCCGGATCGACCTGTCGACGCTGAAGGTCATCGCCACCTACCCGGTGCCGGGCGGGCCCGACTGCATGGACCTGTCCGCCGACGGCAAGACGCTGTACGTCACCTCGCGCTGGGCCAAGAAGCTCAGCGTGATCGATCTCGCGAGCCAGAAGGTCGTGCGCCAGATCAATGTCGGCCGTTCCCCGCACGGCGTCTGGACCCTGGACCATGCGAAACGGACCTGAGCCGGCGCCCGGGAAGGCCCTGCGCGTCGTGGTGGCCGCATCCGTGGGGCTGCTGTCTGCCTTCGGCGCCACGGTGGCGCCAGCGGCCGGCGCCGGTGGCAGCGCCTGCACCAAGCCCGTCTACCTGACCTTCGACACCGGCCACATGGGCGTGGCCGAGCTCGTGGCCGACGTGCTCAAGCGCCACGACGTGCGCGTGACCTTCTTCGGCGCCGCCGAGCGCACCCTCGAGGGCGGCGACAGCCTCGACCGGCATTGGGCGCCCTGGTGGAAGGCGCGGGCGGCCGAAGGCCACGAGTTCGCGTCGCACACCTACGACCATGCCTACTGGCGCGGCGACGTCGCGGGCGCCGAGCCGCGCTTTCGCATCAAGCCGTCGGCCGGTACGCTGGCCGGCCGAGAATTCACCTGGACCGCGGCCGAGTACTGCGCCGACCTCGCCAAGGCCTCGGAGCGGCTGGCGCTCATCACCGGCAAGAAGCCGCTGCCGCTGTTCCGCGCGCCGGGCGGCAAGACCTCCGCGCGCCTGCTCGCGGCGGCCAAGGCCTGTGGTTTCGCCCACGTGGGATGGTCGCCGGCCGGCTTCCTCGGCGACGAGCTGCCGAGCGAGAAGTTCAGCAACGAGAAGCTGCTGAAGCAGGCGCTCGGCAGCATCCGCCCCGGCGACATCCTGCTCGCGCACCTGGGCATCTGGTCGCGCAAGGACCCGTGGGCGCCCGCCAACCTCGAGCCGCTGATCACGGGCCTGAAGGCGAAGGGCTTCTGCTTCGAGACCTTGCGCCAGCATCCGCAGTACCGCGACTGGATCGCCTTGCACCGTTGAGCAGGCAGAGATGATCGACGGCTTCACCGACGCCTTTTCCGCGCTGCAGGGCTGGTTCTTCGAGACGCTGATCCAGCCGCTGGTGTACGCGGCCGGCTTCGGCGGCTGGACCGAGGACGCGTTCGACGCGACCGGCTGGCTGCTGGTCGGCCTCATCCAGGTGCTGGTGCTGCTTGCCGTGATCGGTCCGCTGCAGCGCTGGCGCGCGGTCGAGCCGGTGGCCGACCGCCGCGCCATCCGCACCGACATCCTCTACACGCTGCTCCACCGGCTGGGGCTGTTCCGGCTCGCGATGTTCTTCACGCTCGAGCCTTTCTTCGACGAGGCCCTCGGCAGCCTGCGCATGGCGGGATGGGGCACGCTGCACCTCGACGCGCTCTGGCCCGGCGTGACCGACGTGCCGCTGGTCGCGTTCGCGCTCTACCTCGTGGTGCTCGATGTCGTCGGCTACTGGATCCATCGCGGGCAGCACCGGTTCAGGTGGTGGTGGAGCCTGCATTCGCTGCACCATTCGCAGCGCCAGATGACCATGTGGAGCGACGACCGCAACCACCTGCTCGACGACGTGGTGCACGGCACGCTGATCGTGCTGGTCGCACAGCTGATCGGCGTGGCACCGGGCCAGTTCATCGCGTTCGTGGCCTTCACCCAGCTCAGCGAGAGCCTGCAGCATGCCAACCTCCGGCTGAGCTTCGGCACCGTCGGCGAGCGGCTGTGGATCAGCCCGCGCTTCCATCGCCTGCACCACAGCATCGGCCTGGGTCATGAATCGCGCGGCGCCCACACGCTGGGCGGCTGCAACTTCGGCGTGCTGCTGCCATGGTGGGACATGCTGTTCGGCACCGCGAACTTCGCCGACCGCTACGACCCGACCGGCATCCGCGACCAGGTCGAGCCGGGCGCCGACGGCCGCCTGCGCGACTACGGCCAGGGCTTCTGGGCGCAGCAGTGGCTCGGCCTGAAGCGCCTGGTCGGCGGGCGCTGAGCCTCGGCGCCTTGCGGGGCGGTTATCCTCCCACCAATGCGCCTGCTCATCGATTCCTTCTGGCGCGCGGTCGCGTATTGCATGCTGCCGCGCGTGATCGTGCTGTCGCTGCTGCCGCTGGCCCTGATGGTGCTGCTGGCGGCGGGCTTCGGCTATTTCTTCTGGGGTGCGGCCGTGGCGTGGACCCGCGAGGCGCTCGACGCCTGGCCGCTGCTGTCGAGCTTCTGGAGCTGGATCGGGCGGCTGTTCTCGAGCGACGTCACCTCGGTGCTTGCGCCGATGGTGGTGGTCTTTGCCGCCACGCCCCTGATCGTGGTGGTCTCGCTGATCGTGGTGGCGGGCCTCATGGCCCCGCCGCTCACCACGCTGGCGGCCAACCGCCGCTTTCCGGTGCTCGAGCGCAAGAAGGGCGCCTCCTTCATTGGCAGCGTGGCGCGCTCGCTGGGCGTGACGGTGCTGGCGCTGCTGGCGCTCGTGGTGTCGATGCCGCTCTGGCTCATTCCGCCGCTGGTGCTCATCCTGCCGCCGCTGATCTGGGGCTGGCTCACCTACCGCGTGATGAGCTTCGATGCGCTGGCGGACCATGCCAGCCCCGAGGAGCGCGCGACGCTGCTGCGCACGCACCGCCTGCCGCTGCTGTGCATCGGCGTGCTCTGCGGCTACCTGGGCGCGGCGCCGAGCATCGTCTGGGCCTCGGGCCTGCTGTTCGCGGCCGCCTTCTTCGTGCTGGTGCCGCTCGCGATCTGGATCTACACGCTGGTGTTCGCGTTCTCGGCGCTCTGGTTCGCCCACTACTGCCTCGACGCGCTGGCCAAACTGCGGGCGCAGCGCGAGGCCGCCGCGGCCTTGACCGGAGGAGGCAACCCCTCCACCGGTGAGGCCGACCGGGCCGTCCTTTCTCAATGGAAATCCCCATGACCCGAGCGTTTGGCCTGATCGTCGTCGGCGACGAGATCCTCTCCGGCAAGCGTGCCGACAAGCACATGCCCAAGGTCATCGAGCTGCTGGCCGCGCGTGGCCTTTCGCTCGGCTGGGCCGAATACGTGGGCGACGAACCCACGCGCATCACGGCCGCGCTGGTGCGTGCCTTTGCCTCGGGCGACATCGTCTTCTCGACCGGCGGCATCGGCGCCACGCCCGACGACCACACGCGGCAGTGCGCCGCCAAGGCGCTCGGCCGGTCGCTCGAACTGCATCCCGAGGCCGAGGCGCTGATCCGCGAGCGCATGCAGGACACCGCGCGCGAGCAGGGCACCGTGTACGAGCCCGACCGGCCCGACAACATCCACCGCCTCAACATGGGCGTGTTTCCCCAGGGCGCGACGATCATCCGCAACCCGTACAACAAGATTCCCGGCTTCAGCGTCGATGACGTGCACTTCGTGCCGGGCTTTCCCGTCATGGCCTGGCCGATGATCGAGTCGGTGCTCGAGAGCCGCTACGCGGACCTGTTCACGACCGGCCAGTCGGCCGAGAAATCGGTCATCGTCTTCGGCGCCATGGAAGCCACGCTCACGCCGCTGATGCTGGCCGTCGAGGCCGCGCACCCCGGGATCAAGGTGTTCAGCCTGCCGAGCGTCGACCACCCCGGATACGGGCGCCACATCGAACTCGGCGTCAAGGGCGATCCGCTGCGGCTCGACGCGGCCTATGCCCAGCTGATCGAAGGGTTGCACGCCTTTGAGGCGAAGCTGGGCCCAGAATTGGTGCGCTGAGCCTGATTGCACCATTTTGGTGAAATTTCCTCGTCGTTCCGGGGGCGGCCGAAGTGCGCGGAGGCTCCCCAAGACGGGGCGACAATGGCACAGAACCTGCATTCCCCGACACCGACATTCCAACCACCCATCCAACCAGGAGAAACTGATGGCAAAGACCGTCGCCGACGTACTCAAGCTCGTGAAGGAAAACGAGGTCAAGTTCGTCGACTTCCGCTTCACCGACACCCGCGGCAAGGAACAGCACGTGACCGTGCCCGTGTCGCATTTCGATGAGGACAAATTCACTTCGGGCCACGCGTTCGACGGTTCGTCCATTGCTGGTTGGAAGGGCATCGAAGCCTCGGACATGCAGCTCATGCCCGACCCCAACACCGCCAACATCGACCCCTTCTTCGAAGAGACGACGCTGATCCTGACCTGCGACGTGATCGACCCGACCGACGGCAAGCCCTACGAGCGCGACCCGCGTTCGCTGGCCAAGCGCGCCGAGGCCTACATGAAGGCATCGGGCCTGGGCGACACCGCCTTCTTCGGTCCGGAACCCGAATTCTTCGTGTTCGACGGCGTCCGCTGGAAGAACGACATGTCGGGCTGCTTCGTGAAGATCGAATCCGAAGAAGCCTCGTGGAACACCGACAAGGAATACGAGCACGGCAACACCGGCCATCGTCCCGCCGTCAAGGGCGGCTACTTCCCGGTGCCGCCGGTCGACAGCTTCCAGGACATGCGCTCGGAAATGTGCCTGGTGCTCGAGTCGCTCGGCATCCCGGTCGAAGTGCATCACCATGAAGTGGCCAACGCCGGCCAGATGGAGCTCGGCACCAAGTTCAGCACGCTGATCCAGCGCGCCGACTGGGTCCAGCTGCAGAAGTACGTGATCCACAACGTGGCCCACGCCTACGGCAAGACCGCCACCTTCATGCCCAAGCCCATCGTCGGCGACAACGGCTCCGGCATGCACGTGCACCAGTCGGTCTGGAAGGACGGCAAGAACCTGTTCGCGGGCGACGGCTATGCGGGCCTTTCGGACTTCGCGCTGCACTACATCGGCGGCATCATCAAGCACGCCCGTGCGCTGAACGCCATCACCAACCCCGGCACCAACAGCTACAAGCGCCTGGTGCCCGGCTTCGAAGCCCCGGTGAAGCTGGCCTACTCGGCCAAGAACCGCTCGGCCTCGATCCGCATTCCGTTCGTGTCGAACCCGAAGGGCCGCCGCGTCGAAGCGCGCTTCCCCGATCCGCTGATGAACCCGTACCTCGGCTTTGCGGCGCTGCTGATGGCCGGCCTCGACGGCGTCGAGAACAAGATCCATCCGGGCGAAGCCGCCAGCAAGGACCTGTACCACCTGCCGCCGGAAGAAGACGCGCTGATCCCGACCGTCTGCCACAGCCTCGACCAGGCGCTCGAGTACCTCGACAAGGACCGCGCGTTCCTGACCAAGGGCGGCGTGTTCACCGACGCCTACATCGACGCCTACATCGAACTGAAGATGCAGGAAGTCACGCGCTTCCGCATGGCGACCCATCCGGTCGAGTTCGACATGTACTACTCGCTCTGATCGCAGGCCCTCGCGGGCGCGACAACCTGAAGGACGGCTGCGGCCGTCCTTTTTTGTGGCCCGGGAACATCGCGTCATCGTCCGTGTCGAATTGCACGAAAATGCCCGATTCCGCCACTTACGCCCTTCCATGAAGCTTGCCTCACTGATCTTTCTGGCCGGTTCGCTCGCTGCCTTGCCCGCGCTCTCGCAGGAGCGCGTGTGGCGCTGCGGAAACGAGTACACGAACAACGCGACGATCGCGCAGCAAAAGGGCTGCAAGGTCCTCGAAGGCGGCAACGTCACCGTGGTGCAGGGCACCCGGCCTTCGGGTGCCAGCGGCGCGGGCAGCAGCAGCAGCGCCAGCCCGGCGCCTTCCGCCTCGCGCTCGCCTGCGGGCAGCCCGCGTGTCGAGGGCGTCGACCAGCGCGCGCGCGACGGCGAAGCCCGCACGGTGCTCGAAACCGAACTGCGCAAGGCCGAGGCGCGCCAGGCCGAGCTGCAGCGGGAGTACAACAACGGCCAGCCCGAGAAGCAGGGCAGCGAGGGCCGCAACTACCAGAAGTACCTCGACCGCGTGGCCGAGATGAAGGCCGAACTCGCACGCAACGAGAGCGACATCGCGGGCATCCGCCGCGAACTGGGCCGCTTGCCGGCCCGGCCGTAGCCATGGTGTTCGGGAAGAAGGCGGCCAGCGCCACGCCGCGCTTCCAGTCCTTCGACCTGCTGTCCACGCTGATCGCCGTGGTCAGCACCAACGGGTCGGTGCTGTTCGCCAACGCCGCGCTCGAAGACGCACTGGGCACGTCGCGCCGCACGCTCGAAGGCTCGCAGTTCGGCGCCTGTTTCCACGAGCCGCATGTGCTGCGCACCGCGATCGACGGCGCGCGCAGCAATGACTTTGCCACGCTGCGCTACGAAGCCTTCCTGCGCCGCGTCAACCACGAACTGATGCCGGTGCAGGTCACGCTGGCGCAGGGCGACAAGGCGGGCGAACTGATCATCGAGATGTCGCCGCTCGAGCAGCAGGTGCGGCAAGACCGCGAGGAGCGCCTGCTCGACCAGGCGCAGGCCAACAAGGAGCTCATCCGCAACCTCGCGCACGAGATCAAGAACCCGCTCGGCGGCATCCGCGGCGCGGCGCAACTGCTGCAGATGGAGGTCGAGTCGCGCGACCTCATCGAATACACCAACGTCATCATCCACGAGGCCGACCGGCTGCAGACGCTGGTCGACCGTCTGCTGGCGCCGCACCGCCGGCCGCACGTCGTCGGCGACGTCAACATCCACGAGGTGTGCGAGCGCGTGCGCTCGGTGATCCTCGCGGAGTTTCCGCGCGACCTGCACATCGAGCGCGACTTCGACGTCTCGATCCCCGAGTTCCGCGGCGACCGCGAACAACTGATCCAGGCCACGCTCAACATCGCGCACAACGCCGCGCAGGCGCTCGCCGAGCGCCGTGCCGCGGGCGACGCGCAGATCACTTTCAAGACCCGCGTGGCCCGGCAGGTGATATTCAACAAGCAGTGGTATCGATTGGCACTGGAATTGCATGTCATCGACAATGGACCGGGTGTGCCGGACGCGATCAAGGACCGCATCTTCTATCCGCTCGTATCGGGCAGGGAAGGCGGGACGGGGCTTGGATTGACGCTGGCGCAAACTTTCGTGCAACAGCATCACGGCGTGATCGAGTGCGACAGTGTCCCGGGCCGAACCGATTTCAAGATACTGATTCCGCTGCCTTAGCAGTACCGGCCCACAAGGAGATGCATGAAGCCGATCTGGATAGTTGATGACGACCAATCGATCCGCTTCGTGCTGGAGAAGGCCCTGTTGCGCGAAGACCTCCCGACGCGCAGCTTCACCAGCGCGCGCGAAGTGATCGCGGCCCTCGAGCAGGCCGGCGGCGACGAGCAGCAGGGGCCCCAGGTGCTGGTGAGCGACATCCGCATGCCCGGAGGCTCCGGCCTCGACCTGCTCGACAAGATCAAGGCGCGGCATCCCGGCCTGCCGGTCATCATCATGACCGCGTTCTCCGACCTCGACAGCGCCGTCTCGGCGTTCCAGGGCGGCGCCTTCGAGTACCTGCCCAAGCCCTTCGACCTGCCGCGCGCCGTCGAGCTGATCCGCCGCGCGGTCGACGAGAGCCAGCGCGAGGAAGTGGCCGAGGAGCGCATGGCCGCCGCGCCCGAAATGCTCGGCCAGGCGCCCGCCATGCAGGACGTGTTCCGCGCGATCGGCCGGCTCTCGCAGAGCAACGTCACGGTGCTCATCACCGGTGAATCGGGTTCGGGCAAGGAGTTGGTGGCGCGCGCGCTGCACAAGCACTCGCCCCGCGCCAACGGCCCCTTCGTGGCCATCAACACCGCGGCGATTCCAAAAGACCTGCTCGAGAGCGAACTGTTCGGCCACGAGCGCGGCGCCTTCACCGGTGCGCAGACCATGCGTCGCGGCCGCTTCGAACAGGCCGAGGGCGGCACGCTGTTCCTCGACGAGATTGGCGACATGCCGTTCGACCTGCAGACGCGCCTGCTGCGCGTGCTCAGCGACGGGCACTTCTACCGCGTCGGCGGCCACAACTCGGTGAAGGCCAACGTGCGCGTCATCGCGGCCACGCACCAGGACCTGGAGCAGCGCGTCAAGCTCGGCGGCTTCCGTGAAGACCTGTTCCACCGCCTCAATGTGATCCGGTTGCGCCTGCCCGCGCTTCGCGAGCGCGGCGAGGATGTGCCAGCCCTCACGCGCCACTTCCTGCAGGTGAGTGCGCGCCAGCTCGGCGTCGAGCCCAAGCGCATCTCCGACGCCGCGCTTGCGAAGCTCGCCGCCTTCAGCTTCCCCGGCAATGTGCGGCAGCTCGAGAACATCTGCCACTGGCTGACCGTGATGGCGCCCGCGCAGCTCATCGAGGCCAAGGACCTGCCGCCCGAGGTCATGGCCGTCGGCGCCGCCAGTGCGCCTGCCGCTGCCGAAGTGCCTGAGGCGGCTGCTGCCGTGCATGCGGCGCCGCTCGCCGCGCCGGCCGGCGATCGCGAGCCCGCGCCGACGGCGGCTGCCTCCGACGCCGCCCCCCCCGAAGGCCCGGCCGGTGCGGGCAGTTGGGAGAGCGGCCTGGAGACGGAAGCCCAGGCGCTGCTCGCGGCCGGCCGCACCGACGTCTGGGACGTGCTCTCGCGCCGCTTCGAATCGCGCCTGATCCTCGCTGCGCTGGCCAGCACCCGCGGGCGGCGCATCGAGGCCGCGCAGAAGCTCGGCATCGGCCGCAACACCATCACGCGCAAGATCCAGGAGCTCGGGATCGAGTGACCGGCGGGCAGCCAAGAAGGGCGGCGCGCAGTGCTTAGCGGCTGCGCTGCCCCAGCGTCAGCGAGTCGAGCTGGAAATTGCCGCTCTTGTCCCAGAGCCAGGTGTCGACGTACGTGTGGCCGCCCAGGCGCCCGGGGCTCGGCAGCGGCGAGGCGCCCTTGATCAGTTCCGCGATCATCGGCGGCACTTCAGGCGCATGGCCCGGCACGCGGCTGAACGTGACGTTCCTCACGTTGCCCTGCGCGTCGAGGTCGGTTTCGACCACCACCACGGCATAGACCAGCGGCGGGATCTTGCCCTTGTAGATCCGCTTGGCGTAGGTGTTGTAGATCTTGCGCGCGCCGGTCTTGCGATAGGCCCGCACGGCCGGCGTCTGCGCCGTGATCAGGCGCACCGTCGGCACCCCGCTTCGTGCGACCGGCGGATCGCCGGACGTGGCTGCGACCGGCCCGGCCTCGTCGCCGGGTTTGTCGGATGGCTTCAGCACCGAGCAGCCGGCGAGCGCCAGCAGCACGGCGGCGGCCGCGAGAAGGCGGATGTTCACGGCGCCGGCGCTCCCAGGTCGAGTTCGAGCACCACCGGGGCATGGTCGCTGGGCTTCTCCCATTTGCGTGGCACGCGGTCGATGGTGCAGCCCCGCGCGCGCGGCACCAGCGGCTCGCTCACGAGGATGTGGTCGATGCGCAGCCCGCGGTTCTTCTGGTAGCCGAGCATCCGGTAGTCCCACCACGAATAGCTTTTTTCGGGCTGTTCGAAGAGCCGGAAGCTGTCGACCAGGCCCAGCGCGAGCAGCGCCTTGAACTGCTCGCGTTCCTCGGTCGTGTGATGGATCGTTTCCTTCAGGCCCACCGGGTCGTAGCTGTCGCGGTCTTCGGGCGTGATGTTGAAGTCGCCGAGCAGCACCAGGTTCGGGTGCGCAGCCATCTCCGCGCGCAGCCATTCGCGCAGTGCGCGCAGCCAACCCATCTTGTATGCGAACTTGTCGGTGCCGGGCGCCTGCCCGTTCACGAAGTAGCCGTTCACCACGCGCAGCGGACCGGCGGGCGTCTGCACCGTGGCCGCGATCACGCGCGACTGGTCGTCGGTGAAGCCGCCGATGTTCTTCACCACCTCGCCGAGCGGCGCCAGGCTCAGGATCGCGACGCCGTTGTAGGTCTTCTGGCCGAACACCGCGCAGTCGTAGCCGGCCGACTTGAGCACGTCGAGCGGAAACTTGTCGTCGCTCATCTTGAGCTCCTGCAGGCAGAGCACGTCGACGGAGTTGGCGATCAGCCAGTCGAGCACGTGCTGCAGGCGGGCGGTGAGGGAATTGACGTTCCAGGTGGCTATGCGCAAGGCGTTCTCCAGGGGGGGGTGGGGCAGTGGCTATTCTCCGGAATTTTTACCATTGATCGGCAGGTCGCCGACCCGGTCGTGCGCGCCTGTAGCCGCAGTCCTGCATGAACGGTGGGACTGCGCTGGCATGGTGCGCAGGCGTGGGCACGAAAACTCCCCGTCACCTTCAACCCCCCCCGCCTGGAGACGCCCGATGCTGGACAACATGGAGATCCGCATTCCGCAAGACGATGAGCGCATCGACATCACCGACCTGAAGGAGGTCGACTACTGGACCAAGGCCTTCGGCGTCGACGAAGCGCGGCTGCGCATGGCGGTGGCGTCCGCCGGCACGGTGAAGGACGACTTGCGGATCTACCTCGGCCTGCCTTGACGGCGCAGGCGTCGGGGCCCCGGCCCCGGCCGTATCATCCGCCGATGGCCGAATCCAAGATCGCGATCTACGGCGCCATCGCGGCCAATGTCGCGATCGCCGCCACCAAGTTCGTGGTGGCCGGCATCACCGGCAGCTCGGCGATGCTGTCGGAAGGCATCCACTCGGCGGTCGATACCTTCAACGGCGTGCTGCTGCTGGTCGGCATCCGGCTCAGCAAGCGCCCGGCCACACCTGAGCACCCCTTCGGCCACGGCAAGGAGCTGTACTTCTGGAGCCTGATCGTCGCGGTGCTCATCTTCGGCCTCGGCGGCGGCGTGTCGCTGTACGAAGGCATCCAGCACATCCGCCACCCGGAGCCGATGCGGGACCCGACGTGGAACTACGTCGTGCTCGGCCTCGCAGCGCTGTTCGAAGGCGCCAGCTTCTTCATTGCGCTGCGCGAGTTCCGGCGCCAGGCCCGCGGCGTGCCGTTCTGGCAGGCGCTCGGCCAGAGCAAGGACCCGACCACCTACACCGTTCTGGCCGAAGACTCGGCGGCCCTCGCGGGCCTCGCCGTGGCGGCGCTCGGCATCTACCTGGGCCATCGCCTCGACATGCCGGCGCTCGACGGCGCCGCCTCGGTGGTGATCGGGCTGCTGCTGGCCGGCGTGGCGGTGCTTTTGATCAGCCAGGCGCGCGGGCTGCTGATCGGGGAGGGCATTCGCCCCGAGACCGCGCGCACGATCCGCAGCCTGGCGATGCAGCAGCCCAGCGTGCACGACGTCGGCCACATCCTGTCGATGTACATCGGCGCGAACGAGGTGCTGGTGGTGATCGACCTGAACTTCAAGGAAGGCACCGCCACCGGCGAGGCCGCCGACGCGATCGCCGCCATCGAGCAGCAGGTGCGGGCGCGCTATCCGATGATCCGGCGGCTCTTCATCGAGGCGAGCGAAGAAAACGAAGAAGCGCCCGTCGGCGTTGGCTGACGGACGCTGCCGCCATTGCCTGAGCCGGCGCGCACCGGCGCGGGCCCACTGTGGCCGCTCACCCAGGAGACCGCCACCATGAACACCCCATCGCCGCAGCAGCCGCGCAAGCGCACCCCCGACGAGCCGGAGATCACGCAGGAGGAGTCGGTGCCCACCGACGGGCGCGACGTCGAAGGCGAGGAACAGATGAAGAAGGTCGGCAACGACAAGCTCCGGGAGCCGGGCGATGCCGAACGCAAGACGCCGGAAAAGTCGTAGCCCGGGCGCCCGCGCCGCGCCGTGGCGTTGTCTTCTGCAGAAGAACGGTGATGCCCTACAACCACAGCATTGCTGCCGTTGATACAAATCCTCCCGAGGCCGGCATGGCCTGCGCGATCGCAAACAGAACAGAAAAGGACTGTCTGTCCATACGATGGAGGAAAGAAGATGAAACACGACGGCGCGGCCGATTCGGCCCTGCAGGAAGAAGACCTGATGAAGGTCGGCGTGCCCGGCCTCGACGATGTGCTCGGCGGCGGGCTCACGTCCAACCGCCTCTACCTGATCGAAGGAACGCCCGGTGCCGGCAAGACCACCATTGCGCTGCAGTTCCTGCTCGAGGGCGCGAAGCGCGGCGAGTCGGTGCTCTACGTCACGCTCTCCGAGACCACGCAGGAGCTGGCCGGCGTGGCGCGCTCGCACGGCTGGGACCTGAGCGGCATCGACGTGCGCGAGATGCTGCCCTCGGAGACTGCGCTTGCGCCCGACGAGCAGTACACGATGTTCCATCCCTCCGAGGTCGAGCTCAGCGAGACGACGCTGAGGATCCTGTCCGACGTCGATGTGATCAAGCCGTCGCGTGTGGTGTTCGATTCGCTGTCGGAACTGCGCCTGCTGGCCGGCAGCTCGCTGCGCTACCGGCGCCAGATCCTCGCGCTCAAGCAGTTCTTCGCGGGCCGGCAGTGCACGGTGCTGCTGCTGGACGACATGACGGCCATGAAGCACGACCTCCAGGTGCAGAGCATCGCGCATGCGGTGCTGCGGCTCGAGCAGACCCATTCGGACTACGGCACCGCGCGGCGCCGGCTGTTGGTGAGCAAGTACCGCGGCCATCAATTCCGCGGCGGCTACCACGACTACCGCATCGAGCGCGGCGGCTTGCGCGTGTTCCCGCGGCTGGTGGCGTCGGAACATGCGCCTTCCACGAGCCAGGAGCGCATTCCGAGCGGCATCGAGGCGCTCGATTCGCTGCTGGGCGGCGGCATCGAGCGCGGCACGAGCACGCTGTTCGTCGGCGCGCCGGGCACCGGCAAGTCGACCGTGGCGGTGCAGTTCGCGCTGGCCGCGGCGCAGCGCGGCGAGTGCGCGGCACTCTTCATCTTCGACGAGAGCATCCATACCCTGCGCACGCGTTGCCAGAGCATGGGCATGGACATCGGCCCCCACATCGACTCGGGCCACATCCAGGTGCGGCAGGTCGATCCGGCCGAGCTCTCGCCGGGCGAGTTCGTGCACCTCATCCGCCTTGCAGTGACCGAGGCACACGCGGCGGTGGTGGTGATCGACAGCCTCAACGGCTATCTCAACGCGATGCCCGACGAGCGCTTCCTGATCGCGCAATTGCACGAACTGCTCTCGTACCTGGGGCAGGCGGGCGTCGCCACCTTGCTGGTGGGCGCGCAGCACGGACTCATCGGCATGCAGATGCAGACGCCGGTGGACGCGAGCTACCTGGCCGATGCGGTCGTGCTGCTGCGCTACTTCGAACTCGACGGCGAAGTGCGCCAAGCCATCTCGGTGCTCAAGAAGCGCGGCGGCGCGCACGAGCGCACCATCCGCGATTTCGCGATGACGGGCACCGGCCTCAAGGTCGGCGACTCGCTGCGCAACTTCAGGGGCATCCTCACCGGCATTCCCGTTCCCATCGACAGCCTGCAGCGCACATCGTGAGTTTTTCCACCGCATCCGTCGAGCAGCGGATCCTGCTGCGCACCGCCACGTCGAGGGATGCAGTCATGGCGGCCGCCGTGCTGGCGCGCGCGCAGGTTGCGTCGCACAGCTGCGCCACCCTGCGCGACCTGGTGCGCGGCATCCAGGAAGGCGCCGGCGCGATCATGCTGGCCGAAGAGTCGCTGTCCGATCCCGCGAGCGCGGCCCTCACGGAGGTGCTCGCAGCGCAGCCGCCGTGGTCCGACCTGCCGGTGCTCATCCTCGCGCGCCAGGGCGCCGACTCGGCGGTGATCGCCGAGACGATGGACCGGCTTGCGAACGTCACCGTCATCGAGCGGCCGGTGCGCGTGGCCTCGCTGGTCAGCACGGTGCGCACGGTGCTGCGCGCCCGCAACCGGCAATACCAGATGCGCGACCTGCTCGAGGGCCTGCGCGAGGCCGACCAGCGCAAGACCGAGTTCCTCGCCACGCTGGCGCACGAGCTGCGCAATCCGCTCGCGCCGATGAGCACCGCGCTGACGCTGCTGACGCGCAAGCCCCACGAGCCCTCGGAAGCGCTGCGCTATTACGAGCTCATGGGCCGGCAGATCGAGCACATGGTGCGGCTCGTGAACGACCTCATGGAGGTGTCGCGCATCACGCGCGGGAAGATCGAGCTGCGCATGGAAGCGGTGGCGCTCGACGCCGTCATCAAGGACGCGGTCGAGCTGAGCCGGCCCCTGCTCGAAGGCGCCAGGCACGCGCTGGAACTCGATCTCGGCGACGAGCGGCTCGTGGTGCGCGGCGACGGCGTGCGCCTGACGCAGGTGTTCTCGAACCTGCTCAACAACGCCGCCAAGTACACCGCGCCGGGCGGCCAGGTCCGCATCGTGCTGCGCCGAGAAGGCCGCAGCGCCGTGGTCGAGGTGTGGGACAACGGCACCGGCATTGCGCCCGGCATGCTGCGCTCGATCTTCGACATGTTCGTGCAGGTCAGCGGCACTTCGAAAGCGGCGCAGGGCGGCCTGGGCATCGGGCTCACGCTGGTGAAGAGCCTCGTCGAGCTCCATGGCGGCAGCGTCGAGGCGCTCAGCGAGGGACTCGGGCAGGGTGCGATGTTCCGCGTGCGGCTTCCGGCCATGCGCGGTGAGGCCGGCCTGCGGCCGTCGACGGCGCCCGCGATCGGCGGATGGCCCGCGGCGCTGCCCGAGGCCGTGCTCATCGTCGACGACAACAGCGATGCAGCCGATGCACTCGCGGACCTGCTGCGCTCGCTGGGCGCCAAGCCCAGCGTGGCCTACAGCGGCGACGCTGCGCTGCGCATGGTGGCCGACGGCGAGCGGCCGGGCCTGGCGATCCTCGACATCGGCATGCCGGGCATGGACGGGTGCGAACTCGCGAGCCGGCTGCGCGCTGAGCCGACGCTGGCGGGCCTGGTGCTGGTCGCGCTGACCGGCTGGGGCCAGCAGGGCGACAAGGAGCGCATTGCGGCCGCGGGCTTCGACCACCATCTTCTCAAGCCGCTCGACCTGGCGGCACTGCTCGCCCTGTTCTGAAGAAAGCCGCCATGACGCACGATGCCACCACGCTCCCTCCGGCGGTGCCCGCTACAGGCAAGCAGGCGCTGTGGCGCCGCTGCCGCCGCTTTGCGCTGCCGGTGCTCGGCATCGTGGTGCTGGGCCTCTTGCTCTCGCATGCGCACAAGGTCGACTGGGCCGGCGCATGGCAGGCGCTGCGCCGCTATCCGGCCACGGTGCTGCTGGCCGCGCTCGGCCTTGCCACGATGAGCCATGCGCTCTACGGCTGCTTCGACCTGATCGGCCGGCGGCACACGCGCCACCACCTGCCGCGCTGGCGGACCTGGGCCATCGCGGTGGCGAGCTACGCCTTCAACCTCAACCTCGGCTCGCTGGTCGGCGGCATTGCGCTGCGCGCGCGGCTCTATGCGCGCGCCGGCCTCGACGAGGCCACCGTGGCCCAGATCGTCGGCATCAGCCTGGCCACCAACTGGCTCGGCTACGGGCTCCTGGCCGGCAGCCTGTTCGCTTCGGGCGCGATCTCGCCGCCGCGCGAGGCGCACCTGGGCACCGAGGCCTTCCGTACGCTCGGCGTACTGATGATCGTGCTGGCGATCGCCTACGTGGTGGCCTGCCATTTCCTGCACGGCAGGCACTGGCATGTGAAGGGACGGCGCCTCGAGCTGCCGTCGTCCAGGCTTGCGCTGGTCCAGCTCGCGCTCTCGAGCGCCAACTGGGCGCTGATGGGCTGCGCCATGTACCTGCTGCTCGGACAGCAGGTGCCCTATGCCACCACGCTGGGTGTGCTGCTGGCCGCCTCCATCGTCGGCGTGGTGACGCCGATCCCGGCCGGCCTCGGCGTGCTCGAGGCCGTGTACCTCGCGCTGCTGTCGGGCAGCGTGCGCCAGGGCACGCTGATGGGCGCGGTGCTGGCCTACCGCGCGGTCTACTACCTGTTGCCGCTGGGCGGCGGGCTCGTGCTCTACCTGCTGCTCGAGCGCCACGCGGCCAGCCATCCGCCCGAAGAATAGAAAGAAAAAGGAAGATCGGCCATGGCCCGCGCAAGCCCCCTGAAACGCTACAAGGAGAAGCGCAACTTCGGTGTCACGCCCGAGCCGGAGGAGGGCGGCGCCTCGCTCCCCGGCGCGCTGCAGTTCGTGGTGCAGAAGCACTGGGCGCGCCGGCTGCACTACGACTTCCGCATCGAACTCGATGGCGCGATGAAGAGCTGGGCCGTGCCGAAGGGGCCGAGCTACGACACGCACGACAAGCGCATGGCCGTGCATGTGGAAGACCATCCGATCTCCTACAACCAGTTCGAGGGCGAGATACCCGCCAAACAGTATGGCGCCGGCAAGGTGATCGTCTGGGACAAGGGCACCTGGGTGCCGATCGGCGACCCGCGGAAAGGGTACCGTGCGGGCAACATCAAGTTCGAGCTGCACGGCTACAAGCTGCGCGGCAGGTGGGCGCTGGTGCGCATGCATGGCAAGAAGGACGACAAGCAGGACGCCTGGCTGCTGATCAAGGAGCACGACGGCTTCGCGCGGCCTGCGAGCGAGTTCAGCGTGGTCGACCAGTTTCCCGACAGCGTCGCGGCGCTGCCGATGCCCGCGGCAACGCCCGCTTCACCGTCTGCGGCAGCGTCGCCTGCGGCCGCGCCACCGGCCGTGAAGGCGCGGCGCGGCAAGGCCAGGGCGCGCCTGCCGGCCGATGCGGTCGAGGCCGCGCTGCCGGCCAAGCTCTCGCCGCTGCTCGCGACGCTGGTCGACGGCCCGCCGCCCGACCCGGGCAACTGGCTTTACGAGATCAAGTTCGACGGCTACCGCCTGCTGGCGCGCGTCGATGCCGATGGCGTGCAGCTCTTCACGCGCAACGGGCATGACTGGAGCGCGCGCATGCCGGAGCTCGTGCGCGCCATCGCGCGCTTGAAGCTCGCGCCGTGCTGGCTCGACGGCGAGATCGTCATGCTCGACGAGGGCGGCGCCACCGACTTCCAGGCGCTGCAGAACGCCTTCGACAGCGCGAAGACGGGCGACATCGTCTACTTCCTGTTCGACCTGCCGCACTACGGCGGTTTCGATCTCACGGGCGTGCCGCTGGTCGAGCGGCGCGCGCTGCTGCAGTCGCTGCTGGTGAAGGCGCCGCCTGCCATCCGCTTCAGCGAGGTCTTCGACGCGCCGCCCGAGGACATCGTCGCCTCGGCCTGCAAGATCGGGCTCGAAGGCGTGATCGGCAAGCGCAAGGACAGCAGCTATGCATCGCGCCGCTCGCCCGACTGGATCAAGCTCAAGTGCTCGCGCCGGCAGGAGTTCGTCATCGGTGGCTACACCGACCCCAAGGGCTCGCGCGTGGGCATCGGTGCGCTCTTGATCGGCGTGCACGACGAGAAGGGCGATCTCGTCTATTCGGGCGGCGTGGGTGCGGGCTTCAACGACCGAAGCCTCAGGGAGATGCTGCAGCGCCTCGAGCCGCTCGCGACCGACCGGCGGCCGTTCAAGAACCCGACCGAGAACGACCGCCGCGCGCACTGGGTCGAGCCCGTGCTGCTGGCCGAGGTGAGTTTTTCCGACTGGACCCAGGACGGCCATGTGCGCCATCCGGTGTTCCGCGGCGTGCGCGCGGACAAGCCGGCCAAGGCGATCGTGCGCGAGAAGCCGGTGCACCAGCCGCGCAACGCCAAGGCGGCATCGGCCCGTGAAGCTGAGCCCGCACCCGCCGCCACGCTGCCCGCGAACTTCAAGGTCTCGCATGCCGACCGCGTGGTCGATCCGTCCACCGGCATCACCAAGGTGGAGGTGGTCCGGTTCTACGGGCTCGTCGCGCCGCTCATGATGGCGCACCTCAAGGGGCGGCCCGTGTCCTTCGTGCGTGCACCGCAGGGCATCGCGGGCCAGCACTTCTTCCAGAAGCACGTCGAGGCCGGCCAGATGGACGGTGTGCGGCAGCTCGATCGCGGGCTCTGGCCTTCGCATCCCGAACTGATCGAGATCGCGGGGCCGCTCGGGCTGCTGAGCGCGGCGCAGATGAACGTGGTCGAGTTCCACACCTGGAACGGCGTGAAGACGCTGATCGCCAAGCCGGACCGCATGACCTTCGACCTCGACCCCGGCGAAGGCGTGGGCTGGCCGATGCTGCTGCAGGCGGCCGAGCTGATGCGTGTGGTGCTCGACGAACTGGCGCTGCCGTGCTTCTGCAAGACCAGCGGCGGCAAGGGGCTGCACGTGGTGGTGCCGCTCAAGCGCCAGTACGACTGGGACACGGTGAAGGATTTCTCGCAGGCCATCGTGCGGCACATGGCGCGCACCGTGCCGCAGATGTTCGTCGCCAAAAGCGGGCCGGCCAACCGCGTCGGCCGCATCTTCATCGACTACCTGCGCAACGGCTTCGGTGCCACCACGGTCTGCGCGTGGTCGGTGCGCGCGCGGCCGGGCATGGGCGTGTCGGTGCCGGTGGATTGGGAAGAGGTGCCCTCGCTCACGGGCGGTGCGCAGTGGAACCTGCGAAACATCCATGCCCGGCTCGACCGGGGCAACACGCCGTGGGAGGGCTATGCGAAGGCCGCGGTCAGTCCGGGTGCGGCCATGAGAAAGCTCGGGTTCAAAGCTCGATGAAGGCCGAGGTCGCCTTGTTCAGCGCCAGCCGGCCCTTGGCCGTGATCGACTCGACCTGCGCGAGCTCACGGATCGCGCGGCCGTCGGGCGCATGGGTCGACGGCGGGATGAAGGCCGTCACCAACTCGGCGGCGCGCAGCACGCGCAGGCGGTCGATGTCTGCGGGCGTGTGGACGACGTAGGGCAGCTTCTGTTCGGCAATGACGCGAAGAAACTCCATGGACATGAGCCGTCTCCTTGTCTAGATGGGCATGGGATTTATTCTGCGCAAAATTTCACATTTGTGCCTAATCCCTTCGCAACGCACGCCTTTCTCACGTGTACGGAAGTATTCGTTTCACTTGCGCCTTGAAACCTTGGCGCTGAATTTGTTGCGTGCCGTTCGGCTATCGCGCAAATCCGGAGGCGGCGGGCGTCCGGTCGCCGGGGAACACTTCCCACAGCGCAGCGTCGAGCCCGTCGAATGCGCGTGCGTAGCGCCTGGCATTGGCGGCTTCGCCCGTCACGTTGCGGATCGCGATGTGCGCGATGCGGCCCGGATGCGCGCGCGCCACCTGCCCGTAGATCTCTGGATCGCTCTCGCCCGAGTCGCCCACGAGCATGAAACGGCGCAGCGGAAACTCGGCCAGCAGGCGTTCGATCTGCCCGAGCTTGTGCGTGCGCGAATCCTGGTCGCCGGGGATCAGCGTGCGCCAGGTCGTGCTTTCGCGCAGGTGCATGCTGCCGGGCGGAAAGTTCGCGTCGCGCAGGAAATCGGCCAGCGCCGGGTAGAGCTGTATCGGGCTGGCCGACAGGTAGTGGAAGCGGGTGCCGGGCGCCTGCGCCATCGTGCGATAGCTGTCCGCCATGCCGGGCGCGGGCTCGAAGCGGCGCGCGAAGGTGTTCAGCAGCATCTCGCGCCGGTCGCGCACCTGCGTGCGCTTGATGGTGTCGTCGATGTCGGAGATGACCGAAAGACCCTCGGCCGGAACGATCAGCGCCTGGCCCCTGAAGCGATGCAGCAGTTCGCCCGGACCGGTCACGGCGTGGAACTTCTGCCATTCGCCGGCCAGCGCGTCGGCGGGAACCTCGACCACCACGCGCAGGTTCACGCGGCCGTCGGCGCCCGAGGGCGGTGCGCTCACGCGCCGCTCGACGCCATCGAAGTCGAGTTCGAACACCTTGCCCTGCTCCGACTCGGCGTGGAACAGCGCGGTGCGCTGGTTGAAGCGCAGCCGCGCCGCGGGCGAGAGCTTGGCGAGGTCGAGTCCGAGGTAGCGCGCGAACACCGCATTGAGGCCCCAGCGGCGCTCGCGCTCGTAGACCCATGCGTGCACGTCGACCTCGAGCCGGCCGTCGGGCGTGGGGCGCGCGGTACCGGGCATGAACAGCGCTTCCTCGTCGGGCTCGAGCGGCTCCGCGGCCCGCAGCGCCGCCAGCGGTGCAAGGCCGAGGCCCAGCGCGGCGCCGGCGAGCAGGGCGCGGCGGCCGAGCGGAACAGCGCTCATTGCGCGTCGGCGATGCGTTCGTAGGTCACGAACGCGAAGGGCAGGCCCTCCTTGACCGAGACATGCGCTTCGCGCCGGGTCTCGCGCCACGTCGCAGGCGAGAGCGCGGGCGCATGCGCATCGCCTTCGTAGTCGCGCGCGAGCTCGGTCACCACCACGCGCGAGGCCAGCGGTTCGGCCAGTGCATAGATCTGGGCGCCGCCGATGATCCAGACGTCGGGCACCTGCGTCTCGTCGCAGAGCGCGAGCGCTTCGGCGAGGCTGCCCACCCGGTGCGCGCCTTCGGCCTTCCAGTCGTCCTGGCGCGTGATCACGATGTTGTGGCGCCCTGGCAGCGGCCGAAAGCGCGGCGGCAGCGAATCCCAGGTCTTGCGGCCCATGACGACCGGCGCGCCGGCCGTCTGCGTCTTGAAGTGCACCATGTCCTCGGGCAGATGCCAGGGCATGGTGCCCTTGATGCCGATCACGCCGTTGGCGGCGCGCGCGTAGATCAGGTTGATGCGCGGTGTCGTCATGATGCGAACCTTTCGTTCACACCGCCACGGGCGCCTTGATCGCGTCGTGGTGCCGGTAGTCGCGCACCTCGAAATCCTCGTAGCGGTAGTCGAAGATCGAATCGGGCCGGCGCTGGATGTGGAGCGTCGGGTAGGGGTGGGGCGTGCGGCTCAGCTGCAGCGCCACCTGCTCGGCGTGGTTGCTGTAGATGTGGCAGTCGCCGCCGGTCCAGATGAAGTCGCCCACGTCGAGGTCGCACTGCTGCGCCATCATGTGCGTGAGCAGTGCGTAGCTCGCGATGTTGAACGGCACGCCCAGGAAGATGTCGGCGCTGCGCTGGTAGAGCTGGCAGCTCAGCTTGCCGCGCTCGCCGCTCGCTTGCGGCGGCGCCACGTAGAACTGGAAGAAGGCGTGGCAAGGCATGAGCGCCATCTTCGAGAGCTCGGCCACGTTCCAGGCGCTCACGATGATGCGGCGCGAGTCGGGGTTGGTCTTGAGCGTCTTGATGACTTCCGAGATCTGGTCGATGTGGCCGCCGTCGGGCGTGGGCCAGCTGCGCCACTGCACGCCGTACACCGGGCCCAGGTCGCCGTCTTCGCGCGCCCACTCGTCCCAGATGGAGACGCCGCGTTCCTTGAGCCAGTTGTTGTTGCTCGAGCCGGTCAGGAACCACAGCAGTTCCTGGATGATGGACTTCAGGTGCACCTTCTTGGTGGTCACGAGCGGGAAGCCTTCGTTGAGGTCGAAGCGCATCTGGTAGCCGAACACGCTCTTGGTGCCGGTGCCGGTGCGGTCGCCCTTGTGCACGCCGTGCGTGTCGACGTGGCGCATGAAGTCTTCGTACTGGGAGCGGACGGGGCGGGAGGATGTGGGCGTCATGGGCGGTGGAGTCGGGCAGGGCGGCCGGCCGGGCGGGGTTTCGAATTTTAAGTGGGAGCGCGTAGCATCGCAGGATGACCCAAGAACACCACCACGAAGGGCATGACCACGGCGACAACGGCGGCCACAGCGAGCTCGGCGAGATGGACTTGCGCGTGCGCGCGCTCGAGAGCGTGCTGGCCGAAAAGGGCTACATCGATCCGGCCGCGCTCGACGTGCTGATCGACACCTACCAGACCCGCATCGGCCCGCGCAACGGCGCGCGCGTGGTGGCGCGGGCCTGGGTCGATCCGGCATTCCGCGAATGGCTGCTGCAGGACGCCACCGCGGCCATCGCCTCGCTCGGCTACACCGGCCGCCAGGGCGAGCACATGGTGGCGGTGGCCAACACTGCCGAGCTGCACCACATGGTGGTCTGCACCTTGTGCAGCTGCTATCCGTGGCCGGTGCTCGGGCTGCCGCCCACCTGGTACAAGAGCGCGCCCTACCGCTCGCGTGCCGTGAAAGACCCGCGCGGCGTGCTCGCCGACTTCGGCACGGTGTTGCCCGAGACCACGCGCATCCGCGTCTGGGATTCGACCGCCGAAGTGCGCTACCTCGTGATTCCCGAGCGGCCCGCGGGCACCGATCACATGAGCGAGGCCGAGCTTGCGGCGCTGGTCTCGCGCGATTCGATGATCGGCACGCGGCTGGCCGGCGCGCCGCAAGCGGAGGCCAACTGATGCGCTACGTCACGCAGGCCGATCTCGGCGGCCAGCCCGGCTTTGGCCGGGTGGAGCCCGAGCCCGAGGACGCGCTGTTCCACGCCGACTGGGAACCGCGCGCGCTGGCGCTGGTGCTGGCCATGGGCGCGACCGGCTCGTGGAACATCGATGCGAGCCGCGCGGCGCGCGAGACGCTGCCGAACTACCTGCAGCTGAGCTACTACCAGATCTGGCTCGCGGCACTCGAAAAGCTCATGGCCGAGCGCGGCCAGCTGTTTGAGGACGAGATCGCGCAGGGCCGCATGCGGCATGCGCCGGTGCCGCCGCGCCGCGTGCTGCAGGCCGGCGACGTGCAGGCCGTGCTGGCCAGGGGCGCGCCGACCGCGCGCCCGGCCGCCGGGCCCGCGCGCTTCGCGGTCGGCCAGGCGGTGCGCACGCGCAGCCACAGGGTCGACCACCACACGCGCCTGCCCGGCTATGTGCACGGGCGGCGCGGCATCGTCGAACGGGTGCATGGCGCGCATGTGTTCGCCGACAGCCATGCGCATGGCGGCGGCGAGTCGCCGCAGTGGCTCTACACCGTGGTGTTCGACGAAGCCGAGCTCTGGGGCGCGCCGGCGCAGCGCCTCTCGGTGTCGGTCGATGCCTGGGAGAGCTACCTGGAGCCGGCGGAATGAGCCGCACGAACACGATGCCGCCCGAAGTGCTGGTGCCCGGCATGCCGCGCGATGCCGATGGCCCGGTGTTCGGTGCGCCGTGGGAGGCGCAGGCCTTCGCGATGACGCTGGCGTTGCACGCGAAAGGCCTTTTCAGCTGGACCGAATGGGCCGCGGCGCTGGCACGGCAGATCGAGGCGGCGCAGGCCGCCGGCGACCCCGACACGGGCGAGACCTACTACCGGCACTGGCTGGCCGCGCTCGAGGCACTCGTGGCTCGCAAGGGTGCGGCCTCACCGGGTGAACTCGCGCGCTACCGCGACGCCTGGGACCATGCGGCCGAGCGCACGCCGCACGGGCAGCCGGTCGAACTGCAAGACGCCGATTTCGTCAGGCCCTAGCCGAACGCCAGCCGCGCGGCTGCGCGCAGCTGCTGCAGCCCGGGCAGATGGGCCGCCGATGCACGCCGGTAGATCAGCGCCAGCGACGACGCAGGCAGCGGCTGCTGCAAGTTCAGCACCGCCAGCCGTCCGGCTTCGACATGCTCGCGCGCGAGCGCCAGCGGTGCGATCGTCAGGCCCAGCCCCGTCGCGCTGAGGCGCACGTTGCCGTCGAGGTGCGAAGCCTCGACGAAGGGCAGCGGCGGCGGCACCCCCTGAAGGTGGAACATGCCGTCGAGCGCGCGGCGCAGGTGGGTGGAAGCGGGCGGCAGGATCCAGGGCTGCGTCGTGAGTTCGCTCCAGGCCACGCGCCGCCGTGTGGCCGGATGCAGCGACGGCGGCGCCAGCACCACCACCTGCTCTTCGCGCAGCCGCTCGACGGCCAGGGGCTGTGTGTCGGTCGCGGCCAGGTCGCCGGCGGCGTACAGCGTGACCAGCGCTTCGATGTGGCCCTGCAGCAATTGCTCGAGCAGCAGCGGCAGGTGGCCGTCCTGCACCCGCACCACCAGTGGCGGTTTCGCGCCGTCTGGCCGGGGCAGGCAGGCGAGCAGCTGCGGCAGCACGCGCGAGACGATGTAGGGCGAAGCGCCCAGCGTGATGCGGCCCGCGGGCAGCGTCTTCGCGGCACCGTCGTCGGCGGCGAGCCCCTCGAGTTCATGCAGCAGCAGCCGGCCGTGCGCGATCAGGCGTTCGCCGCGCGGCGTGGCGACCATGCCGCGCGGGCGGCGCTCGAACAGCACCGCGTCGAGCGACGACTCGATCTCGCGCAAGGCCTTGCTCACGGCAGCGGCGGACAGGTTCAGCCGCGCAGCGGCCGCGCGCACGCTGCCCTCGTCGGCCACGGCGCACAGCATGTCGAGCTGGCTGAAGCGAAGCCGCGCATAGCGCTGCAGGGAAGTCATGGAGAGGTAAGCGTCAACCAGAGGTGAACGCGAGTGTCCAAAAAGTCGCTTGGCAGGTCAATCCGCGCTTCCTAGACTGGCCGCCATGGACGCACTGCGACGACTTTTGGTTCTCTCCGGCCTGGGCTTCGGCCTCAAGCTGGCCGCCGCGCAAGACAGCTGGCCGGCACCGGGCCGGCCGATCCGGATGGTCGTCCCGGCACCGCCCGGCGGCCCTGGCGACGTCGTCGCCCGGATGCTGGCACGCGAACTCGGCGAGCGCCTGAAGACGACGATCGTGGTCGACAACAAGCCCGGTGGCGCCAGCGTCCCGGGCGCCATGGACGTCGCACGCGCCGCGCCTGACGGCCACACGCTGCTGCTGACCCTCAACACCACGCACACGCAGGTGCCGCACCTGTATGCGCGCGTGCCCTTCGACCCGTTCGCGGACTTCACGCCGATCGCGCCGGTCTACCGCGGGCATTCGGTGCTGGTCGCGCACCCCTCGTTCGACGCCGCGAACCTGGTGGAGGCGATCGCGCTCAGCCGTACGCAAACCGTGGCATTCGGTTCGCCGAGCCCGGGCACGACAGGCCATCTCTACATCGAGATCCTCAACGCCGACCATGGCGCACGCTTCGTGCATGTGCCTTACAAAGGATCGAGCCCGGCCCAGCAGGACTTGCTCGCGGGCCACATCGCCTTGCTGTTCGACTCGCCGGCCACCGCCTTGCCGCACGTGCGCGCGGGCCGGCTGAAAGCGCTCGCGAGCACCGGGCCGTCGCGGCTGTCCGCTCTGCCCGATGTGCCCACCGCGCGCGAGCAGGGCCTTGGCGGGCTCGAACGCGGAACCTGGCTCGGCGTGTTCGGGCCGGCGCGCCTGCCCGATGCAGTCGTCGCGCGCCTGAACCAGGAGATCGTGCAGGCGTTGCAAAGCTCCGCGCTGCGTTCGCAGTTCGCGGCGCTGGGCGTCGAGCTCGCATCGGGAACGCCCGGCGACTTCGCCGAACTCATTCGCGCCGATCACCAGCATTGGGGCCGGGTGATCCGCCGCATCGGACTTCGACTGGATGGATGACATGAACACGACGACCCCCACCGACGCTGCGCTGCTGCAGCGCATCGCCGCCCTCGAGACCGACCTTGCGCAACTTCGGCGCCGCGTCACGGCGGCAGAGGACACCGAGCTGATCAACAAGCTCACCCGTGCCTACGGCTACTACCTCGACAAGGCGCTGTGGGACGAGCTGCTGCCGCTTTTCACCGACGACTGCGAGGTGGAGATTTCCGCACTCGGCGTCTACGTGGGACGCGCGCAACTCGAGCGGCTGTTCAAGCAGTTCCTCGGCCGCGGTCCGGCGAGAAGCGGCCCGCATGGCCTTGTCTGGGGCCAGCTCTACAACCACATGATGGTGCAGGGCATCGTGCACGTCGACGACGATGGCCGCAAGGCGCAAGGGCGGTGGCGCTCGTTCATGCAGCTCGCCGAGTTCGGCAAGTACGGCCGCTGGGGCGAAGGCGTCGAGACCTTCGCGTACGAAAAGAACGATGCGGGTCAGTGGCGCATTTCGCGCATGCACTTCTACCGCACCTTCCACACGCCCTACGAGGAAAGCTGGGCCACGGCGACGTCGCCGCGCGGCGGCATGCTGCAGGACTGCCCGCCCGACCGTCCGCCCACGGAGTCCTACGATCCCTGGCCCGGCGTGTACATCCCGCCGTTCCACTATCCGAACCCGATCACGGGCCGCGCCTGGACGCCGGTGCCACCTGCACGCCAGGAAGAGAGGAGCGCGGCGCCCTGAAAATCGCCGCGCCGATGTCGGCGCAAGACCACATGGCTGTGCGCCCTGTGTCCTCAGGCGCGGGGCGCGCGTGCCCTTAACCTGGGGGCGATGACAGCAACAACCACGCGGACCTCGACCCACGACGCGCCGGCGCCCGGTGCACCGGCCACGCCCCACCGTTGGCATTTCATCCGCGCCGGCGGGACCGACCAGGTGATCTTTCGCAGCGGCGAAGACATCGCCCGCATCGGCGAGCTCGACCAGAAGCTCTGGGTCGCGCTTGCGTGCCCGACGCGCGGCATCGACTTCGACACGCGCACCCTCGACCTGATCGACGTCGATCGCGACGGTCGCGTGCGGCCGCCCGAGGTGGTCGCGGCGTGCCAGTGGGTCTGCGCGCGCCTGCGCAATCCCGACGTGCTGCTGCGCGGCAGCGATGTGCTTTCGCTCGACGACCTGGATGAGGGCAATCCCGCCGGTGCGCGCCTGCGCGAGGAAGCGCAGCGGCTGCTGCACATCCAGGGCCGGCCCGACTCCGACACGCTCACGCTCGACGACATCGCCAACCGCGGCGAGCTGCTGGCGGCCATGCGCTTCAACGGCGATGGCATCGTCACGCCCGACACCGCGCAGGACGACACGGTGCGCGCCACCCTCGCCGAGATCATCCGCACCCACGGCAGCGTGCCCGACCGCCACAAGCAGACACCGGGCGTCGACCGGGCGCGTGTGGAAGCCTTCTTTGCCGAGGTGCAGCTGGCGCGCGACTGGCATGCCCAGGCCGACATCGGCAACACCGTGCTGATGCCGCTCGGCGAAGCGACGCTCGCGGCGGCGGACGCCACCGCCAAGGTGCAGGCCAAGCTCGACGACTTTTTCGCGCGCTGCCGCGTGGCGGCGTTCGATGCGCAGGCCGAGGCGGCGCTCAATCCATCGGCCAAGGCCTACGACGCGCTCGGCGCCGGCCGCCTCGACCTGCAGGCGGCGCCCATCGCCGAGCTGCCGCTGGCGCCGGTCACGCCCCGTTGCGTGCTGCCCCTGCAGGGCACCAGCCTCAATCCCGCGTGGGCCGAGGCCATCGCCTCGTTCGCCGCCCGCGCGGTCACGCCGTTGCTGGGTGCGCGCAGCGAGCTGGCAGAAGCCGATTGGCACGCCATCGGCCAGAAGCTCGCGCCGCTGCAGGCGCTGATGGCGAAGCGGCCCGACAACTGGGCCGCGGCGCTGCCGCTCGAGCGGCTCGAGGCGCTGCTGCAGACGCGCGACGCCGTGCTCGCGCTGATCCGCGAAGACGAGGAGGCGGAAACGCACAACGCCTTGCTGGTCGATCTCGAAAAGCTCATCCGCCTGCAGCGCGACCTGGTGGTGCTGCTCGAGAACTTCGTCTCCTTCAAGGCCTTCTACCACCGCGAGGGCGCGATCTTCCAGGCCGGCACGCTCTACCTCGACGGGCGCAGCTGCGAGCTCACCGTGCAGGTCGAGGACACCGCCAAGCATGCCGTGCTCGCCGGCCTTGCGAAAACCTGCCTGGCCTACTGCAACTGCACGCGGCAGGGCGCCAAGATGAGCATCGTCGCGGCCTTCACGGCCGGCGATGTCGACTTTCTCTTCGTCGGGCGCAACGGCGTGTTCTACGACCGCCAGGGCCGCGACTGGGACGCCACCATCACCAAGCTGATCGAAAACCCGACCAGCGTGGCGCAGGCGTTCTTCTCGCCCTACAAGAAGTTCGTGCGCCTGATCGAGGAACAGGTCGCCAAGCGTGCCGCCGCGCAGGAGGCGGTGGGCCAGGGCACGCTCACGGGCTTTGCCACCCGGCTCACCACCGCCGACCAGGCCGCTGCTGCGGCCAAGCCCGGGCAGCCCGCGCCGCCGCGTGCGGGGGCACGGGTCGACGTGGGCACCGTGGCCGCGATCGGCGTGGCGCTGGGCAGCATCAGCGCGGTGCTGGTGGGCATCTTCGGCAAGTTCGTCGACCTGGGCCAGTGGATACCGATCGCCTTGCTCGGCATCGTGCTCGCGATCTCGGGGCCGAGCATGCTCATCGCGTGGCTCAAGCTGCGCCAGCGCAGCCTGGGCCCGATCCTCGACGCGAGCGGCTGGGCCATCAATGGCCGCATGAAGGTCAACGTGCGGCTCGGCGGCATGCTGTCGCAGACGGCGCGGGTGCCGCCGAACGGCCGCCGCGTGGCGCGCGATCCCTATCGCGAACGGCGCGGTGCCGCCGGCTTTGCGGCCGCGGCCGTGCTGGTGCTGTCGCTGGCCGTGCTCGCATGGCGCATGGACTGGCTCGACGACCGGCTGCCCGTGGGGCTGCGGCATGCGCCACAGCCGGCGGCCGCCGTGGTGTCGCAGGGCGGTTGAACCTCAACCCGCAGGGTCCTCCGCGCCGCCCTGCGCATCGTCGACGCGCTGCATGTTGTCGAGCAACTTCAGCAGGTAGTGCAGCGTGTGCGTGACGTCGTTCACCGAGAACCCATCGAGCACCTGCTCGTAATAGGCGTAGATCTTCGGCTGCGCCTCCACCTTCCACACCTGCTGGCCCGAGGCGGTCATCGTGACCAGCCGTGAGCGCCGGTCGCGGCTGTCGGGCGCGGTCGTCACGTGCCCGTCGCGCTCCATGCGGCTGACCAGGCCCGACAGGTTCTGGCGGCTGACCTTCAGATAGCGCGCCAGGTCCCCCACGCTCATTCCTCCCTCGGCCTCGTCGCGCGACAGCGCGCCGAGCACGGCCCATTGCTGCGTCGTCAGGCCCTCGGCCTCGACCGCGCGGCTGCCGGTTTTATGCAACATATTGGCACATTGATAAAGACGGAAGAACACCCGGTTTGCCAGTGCCATGCGCGCTGCATCAGTGTTTTCACTAGGAGTTGCCATGTTTTTTCTTTCTGAAAGGCTTGCGTGACGTCGAAGCGGCATCTCATAATACGTCAATGTATTTACGTAAATGCAGCACCAGCGCCGTTTGACGGCCCAACGATATAGCAAGCCCTCGCACCCCAGGAGAACCAGATGCAGCGATTTCATGACAAGACAGTGATCGTCACCGGCGGCGGTGGCGGCATCGGCGGCGCCACCAGCCGCCGTTTCGCCCAGGACGGCGCCCGCGTGGCGGTGTTCGACATGAACCTCGAGGCCGCCGAAGCGGTGGCCGCACAGATCCGCGCCGATGGCGGCCAGGCGCAGGCCTTCCGCTGCGACATCACCGACCGTGCCGGCGTGGACGCCGCCGTGGCCGCCGCGCAGGAACGCTTCGGCCCCGTCGACGTGCTCGTCAACAACGCCGGCTGGGATGTGTTCAAGCCCTTCACCAAGACCGAGCCCGCGCAGTGGGACAAGCTCATCGCCATCAATCTCACGGGCGCGCTGCACATGCACCACGCGGTGCTGCCCGGCATGGCCGCGCGCAAGGCGGGGCGCATCGTCAACATTGCTTCCGACGCGGCGCGCGTGGGCTCCTCGGGCGAGGCGGTGTACGCGGCCTGCAAAGGCGGGCTGGTGGCGTTCTCGAAGACCATCGCGCGCGAGCACGCGCGCCACGGCATCACTGTGAACGTCGTCTGCCCCGGCCCGACCGACACCGCGCTGTTCGCCGAATACAAGGAAGGCGCGGGCAACCCCGAGAAGCTCATGGAGGCCTTCACGCGCTCGATTCCGCTGGGTCGCATCGGCCAGCCCGGCGACCTGCCGGGCGCCATTCTTTTCTTCGCCAGCGATGACGCGGCCTTCGTGACCGGGCAGGTGCTCAGCGTCTCGGGCGGCCTGACGATGAACGGCTGACCCGCCCACCACCGACACCTTCCAGGAGACACACCATGGCATCCCCCGAGTTCGAAGACATCCTTTACGACGTGCGCAACCGCGTGGCGTGGATCACCATCAACCGGCCCGAGAAGATGAACGCCTTCCGCGGCCAGACCTGCGACGAGATCATCCGCGCGATGAACCGCGCGGGCTACGACCGGGAGGTTGGCGCCATCGTGCTGGCCGGCGCGGGCGAGAAAGCGTTCTGCACCGGCGGCGACCAGTCGGCCCACGACGGCAACTACGACGGCCGTGGCACCATCGGCCTGCCGATGGAAGAGCTGCACGATGCCATCCGCAACGTGCCCAAGCCCGTGATCGCGCGTGTGCAGGGCTTTGCCATCGGCGGCGGCAATGTGCTGTGCACCATCTGCGACCTGACCATTGCGTCCGAGAAGGCCGTGTTCGGCCAAGTTGGCCCGAAGATGGGCTCGGTCGATCCGGGCTACGGCACCGCGTTCCTGGCCCGCGTGGTGGGCGAGAAGAAGGCGCGCGAGATCTGGTATCTCAACCGCCGCTACAGCGGCGCCGAAGCCGTGGCCATGGGCCTGGCCAACGCGGTGGTGCCGCACGACCAGCTCGACGCCGAGGTGCAGAAGTGGGCCGAGGAAATCTCCGAGCGCAGCCCCACGGCCATTGCCATCGCCAAGCGCAGCTTCAACGCCGACACCGCGCACCAGGCCGGCATCGCGGGCCTGGGCATGTACGCGCTCAAGCTGTATTACGACACCGAAGAGTCGCGCGAGGGCGTCAAGGCGCTGCAGGAACGGCGCAAGCCCGAGTTCCGCAAGTACGCCCGCTAGCCGCAGCCGGACACACCGCGATGAACCCGTACATCGACGACGACCTGGCGGCGCTGGCCGAGCATGCGCGCCGCTTTGCCACCGGGCGCGTGGCGCCCGGCTTCCTGGAGCGCGACGCCACCCGCGTGCTCGACCGTGCGCTGATGCGCGAGATGGGCCAGATGGGCTTCATCGCACCCGAGTTGCCCGAGGCCCGCGGCGGCCAGGGCCTGGGCTGCCTGGCGGCCGGCGTGATCCACGAAGAGATCGCGCGTGCCGACCTGAGCCTGAGCTACATCAATCTGCTGGCTTCGCTCAACGGGCAGATCCTCTGCGAGCACGGCCGGCCCGAGGTGGTGGCGCCGTGGCTCGCAAAGCTCACACGGGGCGAGGCACTGTTCGCCATTGCGCTCACCGAACCGCGCGGCGGCTCCGACGCCGCCAACCTGCGGCTGCGCGTGGAACGCGTAGGCGACCACTACGTGCTGAACGGCGAGAAGACCTCCATCTCGGCCGCCGACCAGGCCGACGCGGCCGTGGTGTTCGGCCGCACCGGCAGCATCGAATCGGCGGCGCACGGCGTGACCGCATTGCTGGTGCCGATGGACCTGCCCGGCGTCACGCGCAATCGCTTCGATTGCCACGGCCAGCGCGCCATCGGCCGCGGCTCGCTGTTCTTCGAGAACGTGCGCGTGCCGCTCGACCACCGGCTGGGCGATGAGAACAAGGGCTTCGTGCAGGTGATGCAGGGCTTCGACTTCTCGCGCGCGCTCATCGGGTTGCAGGTGCTGGCCGTGGCGCGCGTGGCGCTGGAAGAAACCTGGGACTACGTCGCGCAGCGCGAGGCCTTCGGCAAGCCGCTGTCGGCGTTCCAGGGCGTGTCGCATCCGTTGGCCGACTTCGACACCCAGATCGAGGCCGCGCGCCTGCTGTGCCTGCAGACCTTGTGGCTCAAGGACCGGAGCGCGCCGCATACCGCCGAGGCCGCCATGTGCAAGTGGTGGGCGCCGAAGCTGGCCTACGACACCATCCACCAGTGCCTGCTGATGTTCGGCCACGGCGGCTACGACCGTGGGCCTATGGAGCAGCGCCTGCGCGACGTGCTGGGCTTCCAGATCGGCGACGGCACGGCCCAGATCATGAAGACCATCGTCGCGCGCATGCGGGCCGGGCGCTCGGCGGTGCCCGCGTAGCCGCATCGCTGGTTTTCCGCTTCGCACAACAAGAGGAGACAAGACATCATGGAATTCGACGCCGTACTGCTGCCCCCGCGCCGCGCGCGCATGGTGGCCCAGGGCCTGTGGCACGACCGCACCATCAACGACGCGCTCGATGCCTGCATCGCGGCCTGTCCCGACAAGGTGGCGCTCACCGCGGTGCGCCTCAAGGACGGGGAGGGCGAGGGCGCCACTCGGCGCTTCACCTACCGCGAACTCGGCCGCATGGCGGACCGCATCGCCGTCGGCCTCACGCGGCTGGGCGTGGGCCGCAACGACGTGGTGGCCTGCCAGTTGCCGAACTGGTGGGAGTTCACGCTGACCTACCTGGCCTGCTCGCGCATCGGCGCGGTGATGAACCCGCTGATGCACATCTTCCGCGAGCGCGAGCTCTCGTTCATGCTGCGGCATGGCGAGGCCAAGGTGATGATCGTGCCGGCCCGCTTCCGGGGTTTCGACTTCGCGCAGATGGCCATGGGCCTGCAGGCCGGCCTGCCCGATCTCGCGCAGGTGGTGGTGGTCGGCGGCAGCGGCGCGAACAGCTTCGACGTGCTGCTGGCCGGCCCGGCCTGGGAGCAGGCGCCCGATGCCGCGCAGATCCTGCAGCAGCACCGGCCCGGCCCCGACGACGTGACCCAGCTCATCTACACCTCGGGCACCACCGGCGAGCCCAAGGGTGTGATGCACTCGGCCAACACCACCATGGCCAACATCGTGCCCTATGCGCAGCGGCTCGGCCTGGGCGCCGGCGACGTGGTGCTGATGGCCTCGCCCATGGCGCACCAGACCGGCTTCATGTACGGGCTCATGATGCCCATCCTGCTGCAGGCCTCGGTCGTGCTGCAGGACATCTGGGAGCCGAAGCAGGCCATCGCGTCGATCAATGCCGAGGGCGTGAGCTTCACCATGGCGTCCACGCCTTTCCTGTCGGACCTGTCGAAGGCGGTGGCCGAATCGGGCACCGCCGTACCGACGCTGCGCGCCTTTCTCTGCGCCGGCGCGCCCATTCCGGGCGCGCTGGTCGAGCAGGCGCGCCAGGCACTGGGCGCCAAGATCGTGTCGGCCTGGGGCATGACCGAGAACGGCGCCGTCACGCTCACGCGGCTGGACGACGACGATGAGCGTTCCATCCACACCGACGGCTGTCCGCTGCCCGGCGTCGAGCTCAAGGTGGTCGACGTCGACGGCCTCGCGCTGCCGGCGGGGGAGGTCGGCAAGCTGCTGCTGCGCGCATGCTCCAACTTCGGCGGCTACCTGAAGCGGCCGCAGCTCAACGGCACCGATGCGGGCGACTGGTTCGACACCGGCGACCTGGCCCGCATCGACGAGCGCGGCTATGTGCGCATTGCCGGGCGCACCAAGGACGTGATCATCCGCGGCGGCGAGAACATCCCCGTGCTCGAGATCGAATCGCTGCTGTACCGCCACCCCGACGTGGCCATGGCCGCCCTGGTGGCCTACCCCGACGAGCGGCTGGGCGAGCGCGCCTGCGCCGTGGTGGTGCCCAAGCCGGGGCGCCACGTCGACCTTGCGTCGATCGTTGCCTTCCTGAAGGCCGAGAAGGTGGCGCTGCAGTACATCCCGGAGCGCCTGGTGGTGCGCGAGACCCTGCCGTCCACGCCCTCCGGAAAGATCCAGAAATTCAAGCTGCGCGACCTGCTGCGCGCAGAGGAATCGGGCGCCGCGGCCGCCTGAGCGCAACTGCCGACCCTTTCGCACAACAACGGAGACAAGACATGCACAAGAAGCAATTCGCCGCCGGCGTGGGCCGGCGGCTGGGCCGCGCCGTGGCCGCCACCGTGGCCGTGTTGGGCGGCCTCGCACTCGCCGGCCATGCGGCCTGGGCGCAGGCGCCCGCCACCACGCCCATCGGGGCGGCAGGCGCGTGGCCGGCCAAGCCCATCCGCGTGGTCGTCGGCTTCGCGCCCGGCGGCAGCACCGACGTGATGGCGCGCATCCTCGCGCAGTCGCTGTCGGAATCGCTCGGCCAGACCGTGCTGATCGACAACAAGCCCGGCGCCAGCGGCAACATCTCGGCCTCCGAGGTGGCGCGCGCCGTGCCCGACGGCCACACTTTCCTCATCGCGCCGACCTCGGTCGAGACCGCCAATCCCTCGCTCTTCAAGGCCAGCCTGCTGCCTTCGCGCGACCTCACGCCGGTGGCCACGGTGGGGCGCACGCAGATGTACCTGGTGGCCAAGCCGCAGCTGCCCGCGAAAGACGTGCGTGAACTGGTGGCGCTGGCGCGGGCCAAGCCCGGCACGCTCTCGTACGCCTCGGCAGGTGCCGGAACGCCACCGCACCTGGCGTGCGAGCTGTTCAAGCAGGCCACGGGCACGCAGGTGACGCACGTGCCCTACCGCGGCGCGGCACCCGCGCTGCAGGACGTGCTGTCGGGCCAGGCCGATTTCGTCTGCGACCCGGGCATCGCCTTCCAGCACATCCGCGCCGGCAAGGCCAAGCTGCTGGGCATCGTGAGCGCCAAGCGCTCGCCGTTCTTTCCCGACGTGCCCACCGTGGGCGAGCAGGGCTTCCCGGGCGCCAACCTCGACATCTGGTTCGGCATGTGGGCGCCCAACGGCACGCCGCCCGAGGTGCTGGCCCGCATGAGCGCCGAACTCGGCAAGGCGCTGGCGCTGCCGACGGTCAAGTCGCGTTACGCCGACCTCGGCGCCGAGCCGGTTGCGATGAGCACGCCGGAGTTCCGCAAGCTGCTGGCCGACGAAGGCGCGATGCTCTCCGCGCTCATCGCGCGCCAGAAGATCGTGGTCGATTGAGCCGATGACCACACCCGACGCCCCCGTGCTCACCCGTGTTGACGGCCGTGTCGGCGTGATCACGCTGAACCGGCCGCGCCAGCGCAACGCGCTCGACGACGCGCTGATGGATGCACTCGGCGCCGCATTGCTGGCATTCGATGCCGACGCGGGCATCGGCGCCATCGTGGTCACCGGCGGCGACACCGCGTTCGCCGCCGGCGCCGACATCGCGGCGATGGCCGACTGGGGCTACGCCGACGTGGTGCGCGACGAGTTCATCACCCGCAATTGGGAGACCATCCGGCGCGTGCGCAAGCCCGTGATCGCCGCCGTGGCCGGCTTCGCCTACGGTGGCGGTTGCGAGCTGGCGCTGGCCTGCGACATCGTGCTGGCCGCCGAATCGGCGCGCTTCGCACTGCCGGAGATCAAGCTCGCGATGCTGCCGGGCGCGGGCGGCACCCAGCGCCTGCCGCGCGCCATCGGCAAGGCCAAGGCGATGGAGATGTGTCTGGCCGCGCGTGTGCTCGATGCGGCCGAAGCCGACCGCTGCGGCCTGGTGTCGCGCGTGGTCGCGTCCGAGGCGCTGATGCCCGAGGCCCTGGCGCTGGCCGCGCGCATCGCGGGCTACTCGCTGCCCGCGCTGGTGGCGATCAAGGAGTCGGTCAACCGCGCCTGGGAGTCGTCGCTGTCCGAAGGAATTCTGTTCGAGCGCCGCCAGCTGCATGCGCGCTTTGCCACCGAAGACGCGCGCGAGGGCCTGCACGCGTTCGTGGCACGGCGTGCGCCGGTGTTCCGCCAGCGTTGAGCAACGGCGGGGGCTCGAAGGGTCAGGTGGAGCCTGGCGCGGTGCCCGTGCTGCCGCGCCGGACCAGGGCCACGGGCAGCGCATCGGCGGCGCCGGCAGGCAGGTCCTGCGTTCCCTGCAACTGCGCCAGCAGGTGCTTTCCGGAGCGCTCGCCGATCTCGCGGATCGGCAGCCGCACGGTGGTCAGCGGCGGATGCAGGAAGGGCGCGAAGTCGTTGTCGTTGAAGCTCGCGATCGACAGCCGGCGCGGCACCTCGATGCCGGCCTGGTCGAGCGCGGCGAGAGCGCCGGCAGCCAGATAGTCGCTGCCGCAGACGATGGCGGTCACGGGCGGTTGGCGCCGCGCGATTTCGTTCATGGCGTCGAAGCCTTCCTGAAAGCCGTGCTCCGTCTCGGCGAGCGCGTCCTCGCACAGGGTCAGCCCGCGCTTGGAGATCGCCAGGCCCAGGTCGCGCAGCCGCCGCCGCGCGCGCTCGCTTTCGGCCGTGCGTCCGCCGATGTAGCCGAGGCGGCGATGGCCGAGCGCCGCCAGGTGGTCGACCACCATCGAGGCAGCGGCGTACTCGTCGAAGCCCACGCTGTGGCCCGTGCCGTCGGGCGGCGCCCACATGGTGACGAACGGCGTGCGGTGCGCGGCGAGCATCGCCAGCACCTGCGGCGGCTGCTCGGCGCCGAGCAGGGCCACCGCGTCGACGCCGCGTTCGAGCAGCGCGCGCAGGATGCTGGTCTCGTACCCCGGGCGTGGGTCCGGCGCCGACAACAGCAGTGTGTAGCCCTCGGCCGCCAGCGTGGCCTCGAGCGCCTGCACCAGCGCCGGGAACGACGAGCTCCCGAAGCGCGGCACGATGGCCCCGACCGTCATGGTGCGGCGCATCGCCAGCGCGCGTGCGGCGCCGTTGGCCACGTAGCCGAGCCGCTCGACCGCCTCGGTCACGCGCGCGCGGGTGGCCTCGCTGATCATGTCCGGGCGGGTCAGCGTGCGCGAGACGGTACCGGTCGAGACACCGGCGAGCCGGGCAACGTCGGCCAGCGAGGCCGCGCGCGCGCCCGCCGGTGGCGGTGCGAGGCCTTCGGTCGAAGGCGGGGGGCGGTGGGTGGACGGGGGCATGGCGAGGCAGTGGGAAGCGTCGATCTTAATGTCGCTGCAATCGTGTGCAGCCGGTTGGTACTAACCCGATAGCTTGAGCTTGTAAATCTGCCCTATTCTTTGTGCAAGCGCTTGCATTAGAACCACCTACCCCACTGGAGACACGCATGAAGCTGATTGCGCGCTATTGCCGATCCCTGTTCGCTCCTGCCGCCGCCGCCACGGCGTTGATGCTGATGACGGCACCTGCCGCGGTGGCCCAGCCGGCGGCTTGGCCGGTGGCCGGCAAGCCGATCCGCATCGTGGTGCCTTTTCCGGCGGGCTCCGGCTCGGATGCGACCGCGCGCGTCATCGCCAAGCTCATGACCGACGAGCTCGGCGGTGCCAGCGTGATCGTCGACAACAAGCCGGGCGCGGGCACGTTCATCGGCGCGCAGGAAGTGGCGCGCGCACCGGCCGACGGCCACACGCTGCTCTACACCATCGTCATCACGCACACCCAGAACCCCCACCTCTACAAGAAGCTGCCCTACGACCCGGTGAAGGACTTCACCCCGCTCGCGCAGATGGTCAAGTCGGCCACGGTGCTGATCGCGCCGCCCGATGCGCCGTTCAACAACGTGCAGGAACTGGTGGCCTACGCCAGGGCCCATCCAGGCAAGCTCAACTTTGCCTCGTTCTCGCAGGGCTCGACCTCGCACCTGAACGGCGAGCTGCTGCAGATGCGCAGCGGCACCAAGATGACGCACGTGCCCTACAAGGGCACGGCCGATGCCTCGCGCGCGCTCGTGGCCGGCGAGGTGCAGCTGTACTTCGACGGCACGGCCACGGCGGTGCAGCTGATCAAGGCCGGCAAGGCCAAGGGACTCGGCACCGCCACACCCACGCGCGTGCCGGTGCTGCCCGACATGCCGACGATCGCCGAACAGGGCGTGCCGGGCCTCGACATCGTGGGCTGGCAGGGCCTCTTCGGCCCGGGCGGCATGGACCCGGCCGTGGCCCGGAAGATCGGCGACGTGCTCGCGAAGATCGCGCGCTCGCCGGAGATGCTCAAGCTGATCGAGACGCAGGGCAACGAACCTTCGGGCGCATCGGGTCCGGCCTTCGCGTCCATCGTGAAGAACGACAGCGAACGCTGGGGCGAGGTCATCAAGGCCGCGGGCATCAAGCTGGATTGAAGACAGGAAGGAAGCGAGACATGTTCGACACCCTCATTCGCGGCGGCACCGTCGTCGACGGCAGCGGCCAGCCGCGGTTCACTGGCGACATCGGCATCAGCGATGGCCGCATCGCCGAGGTCGGGGGCAAGCTCGGCGCGGGCAAGCGCGAGATCGACGCGAACGGCGCCATCGTCACGCCGGGCTGGGTCGACGTGCACACCCACTACGACGGCCAAGTGACCTGGGACCCCTATCTCAGCCCCTCGACCGACCACGGCGTGACCAGCGTCGTCATGGGCAACTGTGGCGTCGGCTTCGCGCCGGTGCATGCCGACAAGCGCGACTGGCTCATCAGCGTGATGGAAGGCGTGGAGGACATTCCCGGCACGGTGCTTGCGGAAGGCATCGACTGGCAGTGGGAGAGCTTTCCCGAATACCTCGACGCGCTGGAGCGCATGCCGCGCGCACTCGACGTGGGCGCGCAGATCCCGCATTCGGCGCTGCGCACCTATGTGATGGGCGAGCGCGGCATCACGCACGACGAGGCCACGCCGGCCGACATCCAGGCCATGGTGCAGCTGGTGCGCGAAGGCATGCGCGCCGGCGCACTCGGCTTCTCGACCAGCCGCACCATCATCCACAAGTACCAGGGCCGCAAGTACCCGCCGGGCACCTTCGCCTCGCCCGACGAGATCCTCGGCATCGCGCGGGTGCTGGGCGAGGTCGGGCACGGCGTGTTCCAGATGACGTCGAACCACTACCAGATGGAGACCGAGTTGCCCTGGATGACGCAGCTCGCGCGCGACAACAACCTGCCCGTCGCCTTTGCGCTGGTGCAGACCGACCAGACGCCCGACACCTGGAAGCGGCTGCTCGCGGCACTCGACGAAACGCACAGGGACAACGTGCCGCTCTACGGCGCCGTGGCGGGCCGGCCGGCCGGCATCCTCATGGCCTGGCTCGGTTCGACGCACCCGTTCATGACCCATCCGCTGTGGCAGCAGATCGCGCCGCTGCCCTGGGACCAGAAGCTGGCCCGGCTGCGCGATCCGCAGGTGCGCGCGCAGCTCACCGACATGGCGGCGCTCATGGGTTCGGCGCAGTACGACACGCGCACCGCCTACCTGACGCAGAGCTTCCACAAGATGTATGCGCTGGGGGCCGAGCCCGACTACGAGCCGCCACAGGAGAACAGCATCGCCGCCATCGCCGAGCGCGACGGCCGCACGCCGCTCGAGGTGGCCTACGACATGCTGATGGACCTCGACGGCAAGGGCATCATCTACTTTCCGAGCTTCAACTACGCCTACAACGACCTGAGCCAGCTGCACGTCGAGCTGCAGCATCCACGCACGATGATGAGCCTGGCCGACGGCGGGGCGCACTGCGGCTACATCTGCGACGTGAGCATGCCGACCTACATGCTCACGCACTGGGCGCGCGACCGCCGCCGCGGCCCCACGCTGCCGCTCGAATTGATGGTGCAGCGCCAGACCCGCGACACGGCGCGCATCTACGGCCTCGAAGACCGCGGGCTGCTGCAGCCGGGCTACCTTGCCGACGTCAACATCATCGATTTCGAGCGGCTGCGCATTCCGCCGCCCTACGTGGCCTTCGACCTCCCGGCCGGAGGCCGGCGCCTGGTGCAGACCGCCGAGGGCTACCGCGCGACGCTCAAGGCCGGCGCGACGATCATGGAAGACGGCAAGCCCACCGGCGCCTTGCCGGGCCGGCTGATGCGCGGGCCGCAGCGCCGCGCCGGCTAGATCGCCGGTCGGCTAGACGCGGATCACGCGCCCCGGGTTCAGGATGTTCTTCGGGTCGAGCCCGCGCTTGACCGCGCGCATCATCTCGAGCGCCACCGGCGACTTGTGCTTCTCGAGCTTGTCGACCTTGAGCGAGCCGACGCCATGCTCGGCCGAGAACGAGCCGCCGAACTTCTCGACCGCGTCGTACACCAGCGTGTTGATGCGCGCTTCCTCGTTCTGCAGGAAGGCGCGGGTGTCGATGTTCTCGGGTGCCTGCACGTTGTAGTGCAGGTTGCCGTCGCCCAGGTGGCCGAAGTTGACCAGGCGCACGCCCGCGATCTCGCGCGCGAGCAGCGCGTCGGTCTCGGCCACGAAGGCCGGGATGCGCGACACCGGAATCGAGATGTCGTGCTTGATGTTCAGGCCTTCCTCGGCCTGCGCGAGCGGAATGCTCTCGCGGATGTGCCAGAGCTGGTGCGCCTGCGTGAGGTTCTCGGCCACCACCGCGTCGGTCACGCAGCCGTCCTCGAACGCGGTCTCGAGCAGCGCCTCGAAGCGCGCGCGCGCATGGTCTTCCGATTCGTTGTCGGAGTTCTCGAGCAACACGCAGTACGGCACCGCTTCGTCTGCGATGAAAGGCACGCGCAATTGCGGCATGTGCTTGTCGACCAGGCTCAGCGCGAAGCGGCCCATGACCTCGAAGCCCGTGAGGCCCGCGCCCAGGTGCTTGTGCGCGAGGCCCAGCAAGGTGACGGCATGCTCGAGCGACGGCACCGCGGCCCAGGCCGTGAGCTGCGCGGCGGGCAGCGGGTAGAGCTTCATGGTCGCGGCGGTGATGATGCCGAGCGTGCCTTCGCTGCCGATCATCAGGTCGCGCAGGTCGTAGCCCGTGTTGTCCTTTCGCAGGCCGCTGGTGCCGTGCCAGATCTCGCCCTGGGCCGTGACCACCTCGAGCCCGAGGCAGAGTTCGCGCGTGTTGCCGTAGCGCACCACCTGCGTGCCGCCCGCATTGGTCGCGAGGTTGCCGCCGATGGTGCAGCTGCCTTCCGCCGCGAGGCTCAGCGGGAACAGGAAGCCCTGCTTCTCCGCGGTTTCCTGCAGCGTCTGCAGGATGCAGCCGGCCTCCACCGTCATCGTGAGGTTGGCGGCATCGACCTCGCGGATCGCGTTGAGCCGCTGCAGGCTCAGCACCACCTGGGCGCCGCTCTCGTCGGGGATCGAACCCACGGCGAGCCCGGTGTTGCCGCCCTGCGGCACGATGGCCGTGCCGGCGGCGGCGCAGGCCTTGACCACCTCGGCCACCTGCGCGGCATCGGCCGGCCGCACCACGGCCAGCGACTTGCCGCGCGCGCGCTTGCGCCAGTCCTGCTCGTAGGCGGCGAGGTCGCCGTCGGTCAGCACATGGGCCGCGCCGACGATGGCGCGCAGCCTGTCGAGCAATGCGGTTGCAGCAGCAGGAGAGGAAGAAGAGTTCATGGTGCAGAAGCTTCCAGGGGGCGGGCCACGGCGGCGGCCTTGGCATGCCGAAGGCGCAGGCGCACGTGCAGCGCGCAGGCGGTGAAGAGCAGCAGGCACAGCAGCACCTCGACCAGCGCGAGCACCTGCCCGACGCCGTTGGTGTCGCTCCAGGCGCGCACCACGCCCTCGGTGAAATAGAGCCAGATCATCAGGCTGACCCAGCGGTAGGTGTACATGCGGTTCTTCCACAGGCCCGCGAGCGGGATCACCAGCGGCAGCACCTTGAGCGCGAGCAGCGAGCCGCCGGGCCGCAGCGGCGCGAGCCACAGCTCCCAGGCCAGGCCGAGCACGATCAGGCCGACGACGCTGCCGACGGCGAGCCAGCGCGTGGCCGCGACCGAAGGGGAGGGATGAGGCTGCGGCGGCGGAGGGGATTTCATGGACGGAGGCACCGCGGGATCGGCTGGGAAAAGGAGCGGGAGGCTCGGTTCTTATGATACCGGCCATGAACCGTCGCCAGCTCTGGAGGGATCTTTCGCGCTTTCCGTGGCGCAACACCGCCGCGGTGCTCGGCGAGCGCTTTCGCGAAGACCGGCTCGGCCCCACCGCGAGCAGCCTGACCTTCACCACCACCATCGCGATGGTGCCGTTCTTCACGGTGGCGCTGGCGCTGTTCACGGTGTTCCCGATGTTCGCCGAGCTCCAGGGCCGGCTGCAGCGCTGGCTCATCCAGAGCCTGATCCCCGACAACATCGCGCGCCAGGTGCTGGGCTACCTGAACCAGTTCGCGAGCAAGGCCAGCGGGCTCGGCATCGCGGGCCTGGTGGTGCTGCTGATCACCGCGATCGCGTTGATCCTCACGATCGACCGCACGCTCAACAACATCTGGCGCGTGCGGTCGCCGCGGCCATTCGCGCAGCGCGTGCTGATCTACTGGGCCGCGATCACGCTCGGCCCGCTGGTGCTTGCCGTGAGCCTTTCCACCACCTCCTACGTGTTCGCGGTCTCGCGCGACGTGGTGGGCGGCGGCATCGTCAAGCTGCTTTTCGACACCTTCGAGTTCGTGCTGCTGGCCGCGGGCATGGCCTCGCTCTACCACTACGTGCCCAACACGCATGTGCGCTGGTCGCACGCCTGGGCCGGCGGCATCTTCGTGGCGGCGGCGATCGAGATCGCCAAGCGCGTGCTCGGCTACTACCTGAGCCTGGTGCCGACCTATTCGGTGCTCTATGGGGCGTTTGCCACCGTGCCGATCCTGCTGGTGTGGATCTACGTGGCGTGGGTGATCGTGCTGCTGGGCGCCGTGATCGCGGCCTACCTCCCGAGCCTTCTGACCGGCGTGGCGCGCCGCGGCGGCCGCGCCGGGTGGCCGTTGCAGCTCGCGCTCGAGGCGCTGCAGCACCTGGCGCGTGCGCGCGCGATGCCGGCCAAGGGCATGGGCGCGAGCGAGTTGGTGCGGCGGATGCGGGTCGACGCGCTGCAACTGGTGCCGGTGCTCGAGACGCTGGTGGCGCTCGACTGGATCGCGCCGCTGGCCGAGGAGGCCCCGGGCGACGATCCGCGCTACGTGCTGCTGGCCGATCCGTCGACACCGCTCGAACCGCTGCTGTGCGAACTGCTGATGCCGCGCGCCGAGCCGCTCGAGGACCTGTGGCAGAAAGGGCCGCTGCGCTCGCTGCGGCTGGGCGACGTGCTGCTGGTCTGAGGCCAGCGTGCGCGGGGCGGTTTGTCCATAATAGCCAGGGCATTTCAGCCCTTCACCTTGTCACCGGACCTGACTTGAGCGCTCTTCCCGACGCCCCCGAATCCGCCGGCTCGCCCATGCCCTGGGTCGTCTGCCTCTGCGCCGAGTGGTGCGGCACCTGCCGCGACTACCGGCCGCTGATGGCCCAGGTGGCGCGCGCGCATCCGCAGTTCCGCTTTGCCTGGGTCGACATCGAGGACCATGCCGAACTGGCCGACGCCTTCGACGTCGAGACCTTTCCCACCTTGCTGATCGCCGGTACTGACGGCACGCGCTTTCTCGGCCCGCTGCTGCCGCATGCCGAAACCCTGTCGCGCATGCTCGGCGCGCTGCAGCCGCCGCAGCCTTCGAGCCTCGACGTCGACCTGCTGCTGGCCGTGTTGGAAAAGCGGCCGGCAGAGTTCGCGGTCTGAGACCGCGCTCAGCGCGCCGGCGCGCTGACGAAGCCGTGCAGCGCGAACAGCACCTCGTCCGGCGCCTCGCTCATGAGCGCGTGGCCCGCATGCACGGTCACCACCTTGGCCTGCCGTGCCTTGCCGACCAGCGCCCTGGTGGCACGCGGCGGGGTCATCTGGTCGGCGTCGCCGAGCAGGAACAGCACCGGGCACTGCACCTTCTCGATCGCGGCCTCGCCGTTGGCGTAGTCGTTGCAGGCCTTGAAACCGGCATGGAACACGTTGGCTTCGCGGTTGCTCGCGAGCACGCGGCGCATCAGCGCGCGCGAGCTGCCATGCAGCCAGGTGCCGGGGCCGAGCGAGGAGGGCGGCGGCGCGAGCAGCGAGTGCGAGAAGGTGTTGACCATCGCGATCGCGCGCTGCGGATCGTTCAGCGAACCGTCGAGCAGCGCGGGCGACACCACCATCGGATAGGCCGTGCCGACCATCGCGAGGTGGGTCACGCGGTCGGGCGCGCGCGCGGCGGCTTCGAGCGCGATCAGCGAACCGAAGCTGTGGCCGACCAGCGCGGCCCTGGGCACGCCGGCCGCATCGAGCAGCGCGAGCACGCACTGCGCCGCCTCCTCCACGCTCGCGGGCGGCGCCCCTGCGCTCTTGCAGTGGCCCGGCAGGTCGAGCGCGAGCACGTTCCAGCCGTGGTTGGCGAACCAGCGGCTCTGCAGGATCCACACGCTGTGGTCGTTGAGCACGCCGTGGATGAAGACCACCGTGGGCTTGGCGGCATCGAAGGGCTTGCCGCCGGTGTAGCAGTAGGTGGCGTTGCCGTTGACGGTGTAGTGCATGGTCTTCAGGCCCCCGCTTTCTCGGCGGCCTTCAGCGCGCGCTTCAGGTCGTCGATCAGGTCGGCCGGATCCTCGAGCCCGATCGACAGCCGGATCGTTCCCTGCGAGATGCCCGCGCCCGCGAGCGCTTCGTCGCTCATGCGGAAATGCGTGGTGCTCGCGGGATGGATCACCAGGCTGCGGCAGTCGCCCACGTTGGCAAGGTGGCTGAAGAGCTTGAGCGATTCGATGAACGCCTTGCCCTGCGCGCGCGAACCCTTGATGTCGAAGCTGAACACCGCGCCGGCGCCGCGCGCGCCATGGCGCAGCAGCTTCTGCGCGAGGGCGTGGCTCGGGTGCGATTCGATCAGCGGATGGCCCACGCGCGAGACGAACGGGTGGCTCGCAAGAAACTCGACCACCTTCTGCGTGTTGTCGATGTGGCGCTCCATGCGCAGCGGCAGGGTCTCGATGCCCTGCAGGATCAGCCACGCCGTGTGCGGGCTCATCGAGGCGCCGAAGTCGCGCAGCCCTTCGCGGCGCGCGCGCAGCAAAAAGGCGCCGACCGTGCTTTCCTCGCTGAACACCATGTTGTGGAAGCCGTCGTAGGCCTCGGTCAGCTCGGCGAACTTGCCCGAGGCTTCCCAGTCGAAACTGCCGCCGTCGACCACCACGCCGCCGATCACCGTGCCGTGGCCCGAGAGGAACTTGGTGGCCGAGTGGTAGACCAGGTCGGCACCCCAGTCGAAGGGCTTGATGAGGTAGGGCGAGGTCAGCGTGGAGTCGACCAGCAGCGGCACGCCGGCGGCATGCGCGATCTCGCTCACCGCGGGAATGTCGAGCACGTCGAGGCCGGGGTTGCCCACGGTCTCGCCGAAGAAGAGCTTGGTTTCGGGCCGGACCGCGGCGCGCCACGCGTCGAGGTCGCCGGGCTTGACGAAGGTGGTTTCGATGCCGAAACGCCGCATCGTGTAGTGCAGCAGGTTCTGCGAGCCGCCATAGAGCGCGGTGCTCGCGACGATGTGCGAACCCGCACCCATGAGCGTGGCCACCGCCAGGTGCAGCGCGGCCTGGCCGCTCGCGGTGGCGATGGCGCCGATGCCGCCTTCGAGCGCCGAGACGCGCTGCTCGAGCACTGCGTTGGTCGGGTTGCTGATGCGCGAGTAGACGTGGCCCGCGCGCTCGAGGTTGAAGAGCGCCGCCGCATGGTCGCTCGACTCGAACACGAAGGAGGTGCTGAGATGGATCGGCACTGCGCGGGCGCCGGTGGCGGGGTCGGGTGCGGCGCCGGCATGCAGCGCCAGGGTGTCGAAGCCGGGGTCGGAATAGCCGGGCATGGAGGCCTTTCTGGGTTCGTTCGCAAGGCCCGCGACGGTTGCAAACATGCGTGCGCGTCATGGGCGTGACGGGGTCGCCGCCGATTGTGGGCTATATTCAAATCGGCATTGCGCCGCCGAGACAGATTTCCGAGAGAGGAGCACACGATGAAAGTCAGCGACATCCTTCGCGTCAAGGGCAACACGCTCTTCACCATCACGCCCGACGACCTGCTGGCCGAAGCAGTCAAGACCATGGCGGAAAAGGACATCGGCTCCCTCGTCGTCATGGAACACGGCGACCTGGTCGGCATGCTCACTTTCCGCGAAGTGATCACCGCGATCGTCGCCAACGGTGGCCAGGTCGGCAGCACGCTGGTGCGCAAGGCGATGGACGATGCGCCCGTCACCTGCACGCTCGAGACCGAACTCGACGAGATCCGCCGCATCATGCTCGAACGCCACGCGCGCTACATGCCCGTGATGGACAAGCGCATGCTGATGGGCGTGATCAGCTTCTACGACGTGGCCAAGGCGGTGGTCGACGCGCAGAACTTCGAAAACAAGATGCTCAAGGCCTACATCCGCGACTGGCCCGAAGAGCAATAGCCCACCCCCGAAGCGGCTCACTTCGTGTAGCCGCCTCCCCCTCAAGGGGGCAACACCAGCGGCCCGGCGAAGCCGGTTCCGCGGTGTTCCACGAACAGGCCTGGCTGCGCCGGCCGCTTTTTCGGGTTGCTGCCTATTCCTTGATGTTGGCCGACTGCACGATCTTCTGGTTGCGCGCGTATTCGGCCTGCACGAATTGGCCGAACTGCTCGGGCGTGCCGCTGCCGGGCAGGGCGCCTTGTTCGGCGAGCTTGTTGCGCACGGCCTCCTCGGCCAGCACCGCGTTCAGTTCCTGGTTCAGCCGCGCCGCCACCGCGGGCGGCGTCTTGGCTGGCGCGAAGATGCCGGTCCAGCTCACCATGTCGTAGCCCTGCAGGCCCGGCATCTCGGCGAAGGTCGGCACGTCGGGCAGCGCCGCGAGCCGCTGGCGGCCGGTGATGCCGAGCGCCTGCAGGCGCTTGCCGTTCACATGCGGGATTGCGCTGGTGCTCACGAGCATCGCGAGATCGACCTGATTGCCGATCACGTCGGTGGCGATCTGCGCGCCGCCGCGATAGGGCACATGGGTCACGAAGATGCCGCTGCGTTGTTTGAGCAGTTCCATGGCGAGCTGCAGCACGGTGCCCACGCCGGAGGTGGCGTAGTTGTAGTTGCCCGGCTTGGCCTTGGCGAGCTTCACGAAGTCGGCGTAGCTGCGGGCTTCGAGGCCCGGGCGCGCCACCAGCACCATGGGCGCGGTGTTGAGCATGCCGACCGGCGCCAGCTCCTTCAGCGGATCGAACCTGAACGCCGCGGGATTGACCAACCGCCCGATCGCGATCGCGCTGTCGGGGCCGGCCACGAAGGTGTACCCGTCGGGCGCCGCATTGACGGCCTTGGCCACGCCGATGGCGCCGCCCGCGCCCGCCACGTTCTCGATCACCACCGACTGCTTGAGCCGCTCGGCCAGCCGGGTGGCGACGAGGCGCGCATTGACGTCCACGCTGCCGCCCGCGGTGAAGGGCACGATCAGCGTGATCGGCCGGGCGGCGGGCCAGGCCGCCTGCGCGAGTGCGGCGGCGGGAAGCACCGAGCCCAGGGCGGTGGCGAGAAGAAGGCGGCGGCGGGTGGTGTTCATGGCGTGGTGGCGGGTTGTTGCGGTGGGTCGGAGGGCGGCGTTTCTGCAAGGCGGGCGCGCAGTGCATCGAAGGCGGCGCTCCATTCGGCGCGCCAGGCCCGGCGCTGCACGTCGTCGATCCAGGCACCGTCGAGCCCGTTGTGCATGAAGCTGCGCAGGTCGTCGAGGCCGAAGCCAAAGTCGCGCACCATCATGAGCCAGGCCTGCGTGGGCGTGACCTTGTGCAGCGTCGGATCGTCGGTGTTGGGGTGGATGCGCAAGCCCAGGCCGGGCATGCGGCGGATCGGATGGTCGAGCGCCCAGCGCGCCGGTGGCAGCGTGCGCAGGTAGTACGAGTTGGTCGGCACCACGGTGAAGAGGATGCCGCGCTCGGCGCACTCGCGTGCGAACGCGGGCTGGTCGACCACCGTGTAGCCATGGTCGATGCGGTCGACCTGCAGCAGGTCGAGCGCGGTGCGCACGTTGGTCCACGGCATGCCGAACTCGCCCGCATGCGCCGTGGTCTTGAGACCCGCGCGCCGGGCTTCGGCGTAGGCGCGCGCGAAGAGCTCGGGCGGCCGGTCGACCTCGCGGTAGTCGATGCCTATGCCGACGACCTCGTCGCAGCGGTGGGCCTTGAGCCATTCGACCATCTCGACGGCCGCATCGGGGCTGGCCTCGCGGTCGATCGACGCAATCAGCCGGCCCGTGATGCCGAACGCCTGCTGCGCGTCCCGGATCGCGCGCACGATCGCGTCCTGCGCCTGCGCGTAGGCGATGCCCGAGGCGTGCACGGTGCCGGTCGGGTTCCAGGAGAACTCGGCATGGCGCACGTTGTGGGCCGCCGCGTCCTCCAGGTACTCGTGCGTGAGCTGGTAGAGGTCACCGGGGCTGCGAACCAGCTGCGCATCGAGCGCGCGCAGCACACGCAGCACGCCCACGGGCTTTTCGCCGCGCGTGTAGAAACCCTCGATCTCCTCGCCGGCGAGCGGGGCGCCGGCACGCCGGTTGAGCTGCTTGAACGTCTCGTGGCGCACGGTGCCGAACAGGTGGCAGTGCAGCTCGACCTTTGGCATTGCGCGCAGCATGGCTTCGAGCGTGAGGGGCGGTGCGGCGGGGTCGTTCATGCGGCCAGTCTAGGCAGCACCGGGCGATAAGCAAAATTTTGAATTTCTATAATTTGATTCATCCGATCGATGGCTCAAGGAAACCCATGCCCGCCTCGCCGCTGCGCGCGCTCACGTTGCGACAGCTCCAGTTCTTCTCGGTGCTGGTGCAGGAAGGGCATTTCGGCCGTGCGGCGCGCCGGCTCGCGATCACGCAGCCCGCGTTGAGCAACGCGATCAAGCAGATGGAGAAGCTGCTCGGTGCCGAGCTGCTGACACGCTCCACGCACCGGCTCGAGCTCACGGCGGTCGGCGCCGAAGTGCTCGCGCGCACCGATTTCCTCGTCAACACGGTCGAGGTCGCGTTGCGCGACATCGAAAGCACGGTGCAGCGCGGCCGTGCCTTCGTGCGCGTGGGCGTGATCCCGTCGGCCAGCGCGCGCGTGACGGCCGCGGCCGGCGGGTTTCTCGCGCAGGGCGGCCGGGCGCTCGAGATCGCGTGGCGCGATGCGCCCTCGACCGCGCTGCTGGCCGAGGTGCGCGGCGGCCAGCTCGACATGGCGGTGGCCGCCATCACCGAGCCGCCCGGCGGGCTGGTCTGCGTCGACCTGTTCCGCGATCCGCTGGTGCTGGTGGTGCGCCGCGACCATCCGCTGGCGTCCGCCGCGCGCACGGGCTGGGAAGCCATTGGCGACGAGCGGCTCGTGATGTTCGAAAGCGGCAGCATGCCCGCGCTCGGCATCCCGGCGCGTGCGCAGTTCGCCCAGGGTGCGGAGCCCTACCGCGTGAGTTATTCCGAAACCCTCTACGCGCTCGTGCGCAGCGGCCAGGCGCTGGGCCTGATGCCGCAGCTCTACACCTCGTCGCTGCGCGATGATCCCGAACTGGCCGTGGTGCCGCTCACGCAGCCGCGCATCGAGCGTCGCGTGGTGCTGGCCTACCTGCCGGGCCCGATGCGCAACGTGGCGGCGCAGGAACTGATCGCCTGGCTGCGCGAACGGCTGCCGCGCGGCGCCGGGTCGGCAGCGGCGCGTGCGGGCAGCCGGAAGCACCCGCCGTCGCGGAACATCCCGCCGAAATGAAATTTCGCGCGATGGCGCAGGATCGGAAATAACTGTATAAATATACAGTCATCACTCCGAGGATCGCCATGCCAGCCGCTCTCATCCCGATCCACGCCATCAAGGGCCGCGGCGCGGCCACGCGCCTCGCGCACCGTTTCTCGCGCGACGAACGCAACGACTTCGACGACGGCTGGGGCACGCTCGCCGACGAGGCGGCCGAGTCCGAGGGCCTGGCACCGCTCGCGACCGAGGTGCGCTTCGAGGACGTGAAGTCGGTGCTCAACGAGAACGAGTCGCCCGACATCTCGTTCGACCGCTCACTCAACCCCTACCGCGGCTGCGAGCACGGCTGCATCTACTGCTTTGCGCGGCCGACGCACAGCTACCTCAACCTGTCGCCGGGGCTCGACTTCGAGACCCGGCTCATCGCCAAGCGCAACATCGCCGAGGTGCTGCGCAGCGAACTCGGCCGCAAGGGCTATCGGCCGAGCCACGTCGCGATCGGTACCGCGACCGACTGCTACCAGCCGATCGAGCGCGAACTGCGGCTCACGCGCGCGGTGATCGAGCTCTTGCGCGAGACGCGGCATCCGTTCGCGCTGGTCACCAAGTCGAGCGCGGTGGAGCGCGATCTCGACCTCATCGCGCCCATGGCCGCCGAGCGCCTGGCCGCGGTCTACATCACCGTGACCACACTCGACGGCGATCTGGCCCGCAAGCTCGAGCCGCGCGCGGCCGCACCGCACCGGCGGCTGCGCACCATCCGCACCTTGGCCGAAGCGGGCGTGCCGGTGGGCGTGAGCGTGGCGCCGCAGATCCCGTTCGTGAACGAGGACATGGAGCAGGTGCTGGAGGCCGCGTGGGGGGCCGGTGCGCGCAGCGCCTTCTACACCGTGATCCGGCTGCCGTGGGAGGTGGCCCCGCTCTTCAAGGAGTGGCTCGAACTGCACTACCCGCAGCGCGCGCAGCGCATCATGGCGCGCATCCACGAGATGCGCGGCGGCAAGGACTACGACGCCGACTTCGCCACGCGCATGAAAGGCAGCGGGCTTTGGGCCGACCTGATCCACCAGCGTTTCGAGAAGACGGCGCGCCGCCTCGGCTTCAACCGCGAACGCATCGCGCTCGACCTGGGCGCCTTTCGGCCGCCGGGGCCTGTGGGACAAGGCCTGCTGTTCTAGCAGGCTGTCGGGCTCGAGCGTCAAATCGCGGTAGATTCCGAAATCAGCGGGCATGGGGCCTTCGCGAACCGACAACAGGGAGCAGTTGCGCATGAATGAAAAAAAAGTCTGGCTGGTGGTGATGGGCGTTTCGGGCTCCGGCAAGTCGACGCTCGGTGAGGCGCTGTCCAGCGCGTTGGCGTTGCCGATGATCGAAGGGGACGACCACCATCCCCCCGCGAACCACGAGAAGATGAGCAAGGGCATTGCGCTGACCGACGCCGACCGTGCGGGCTGGCTCGATGCGCTGGGCAAGGCGCTTGCCGCCGAGCCGCACGGCGCGGTGCTGGCGAGCTCGGCGCTCAAGCGCGCCTACCGCGACCAGTTGCGCGCGGCCGTGCCCGATCTGAAGTTCGTCTTCATGGAGATCGACCGTGCGGAGAGCGAGCGCCGCGTGGCGAGCCGCGCCGGCGCGCACATTTTTCCCGCCAGCCTGGTCGCCAGCCAGTTCGAGACGCTCGAATCGCCGGTAGGCGAGGCTGGCGTGATCACGGTCGATGCGACCCAGCCGGTGGAGGCGCTGGTGGCGCAGGTCAAGCGCGCGCTGTCGTCCGCGCGCGGCTGAGACGCAAGGGCCGGCTCAGATGACTTCCGGCCACTGCGTGTGGAAGAACTCGCCCGCGGGCTTGTCCACGCGCTCGTACGTGTGCGCGCCGAAGAAGTCGCGCTGCGCCTGCAGCAGATTGGCGCTCAGGCGCTCGGTGCGGTAGCTGTCGTAGTAGGCCAGCGAGGCGCTGAACGCCGGCACCGGAATGCCGTGGCTCACGGCCAGCGCCACCACTTCGCGCCAGCTCTGCTGCGTGCGGTTCAGCAGGTCCTTGAAGAACGGGTCGAGCATCAGGTTGCCGAGCGCGGGGTCGGCGCGGTAGGCGTCGGTGATGCGGTTCAGGAAGCGCGCGCGGATGATGCAGCCGCCGCGCCAGATCGCGGCGATGCGGCCGAGGTCGAGCTTCCAGTCCTTCTTCTCGCCCATGGTCTTCATGAGGTCGAAGCCCTGCGTGTAGCTGATCACCTTCGAGGCATAGAGCGCGTCGTGCACCTTGGCCACCAGCGCCTTCTTCTCGATCGACAGTTCGGCCTTCGGGCCCTGCAGCAGCTTGCTCGCCGCCACGCGCGACTGCTTCTGCGACGAGAGCACGCGCGCCTCGACCGCGGCGTTGATGGTGCTGATGACCACGGCGTTCTCGGCCGCGTTGATGAGCGTCCATTGCCCGGTGCCCTTCTGGCCGGCCTTGTCGAGAATGAGGTCGACCACCGGTTTTCCGGTTTCGGGGTCTTTCTGTTCGAGCGCTTTGGCGGTGATCTGGATCAGGTAGCTCTGCAGTTCGCCGTCGTTCCACTCGCTGAAGACGGCGGCCATCTCGTCGGTGCTGAAGCCCGCCGCCTTGAACAGGCTGTAGGCCTCGCAGATCAGCTGCATGTCGCCGTACTCGATGCCGTTGTGCACCATCTTCACGTAGTGCCCCGCGCCGCCGGGGCCGATGTGGATCACGCAGGGCTCGCCGTTGACCTTGGCGGCGATGCTCTCGAAGATCGGCTTCATCACCTCCCAGGTCGAGAGCGGTCCGCCCGGCATGATCGAGGGGCCCTTGCGCGCGCCTTCCTCGCCGCCCGAGACGCCCGCGCCGACGAAGCGCAGGCCCTCGCCGGCCAGCCAGGCATCGCGCCGCTCGGTGTCGCTGTAGAGGCTGTTGCCGCCGTCGATCACGATGTCGTCCTTGTCGAGCAGCGGAATCAGTTGCTCGATCACCTGGTCGACCGGCGCGCCGGCCTTGACCATGATCTGGATCTTGCGCGGCTTCGCCAGGCTCTGCACGAAGTCCTCGAGCGTCTTCGCGCCCACCAGCTTCTTGCCGGGGTGGGCGCCGACGAAGGCCTCCGTGGTGGCTTCGGTGCGGTTGTAGACGCTGACCTGGAAGCCGCGGCTTTCCACGTTCAGCACCAGGTTCTGGCCCATCACGGCCAGGCCGATCAGTCCGAAATCGCTTTTGTTGTCGTTCATGGCCCTTCTTTCGTGTGCGTCGATGTCAAGGGACATTGTGCCGGCGGCGCGGCCCGCCTGCCGGCAGGGCGCGCGATGCCCTCGTGCAGTCAGGCGCGCGGCAGCAGCGCGTCGAAGACGCGGATCGATGCATAGGCATCGTTGGCCGCGTAGCGGATCTGCGCCGGGGTGAGCTGCCGGTTGGCCCAGTTCGACGTGGTGGCCTTGCGCGACTTGACGAAGCGCTGGTTGAAGACCAGCGCGACGGCGGTCTTCACGCCCACCGACTTGCGGTAGCCGCGGCGGCGGAACTCGTGGTCGATGTCGTAGACCGCCTGCGGCTCCACCGCGAGCCGGCGGCGCAGCAGCGCGAGGTCGCTCGACAGGCCGAAGCCGACCTTCTGCAGCGCGGTCGAGGCGACCAGCGCTGCGAGCACTTCGTTGCATTCGGTGCGATGCAGCTGGAACAGCCACGCGGCCGTGGGCGTGGCGAACTGCACCACATGCGGCCCGCCCGAGACTTCGTTCTTCGCGAAGGTGGGCTTGGATTCGGTGTCGAAGCCCACCACGCGCGCGTCGAGCAATGCCGCGGCGGCGCGCTCGGCGTCTTCACGCGTGGCGACCACCTCGATGTGCGCGAGGTCCAGCCCTTCGAAGGGCGCCAGCAGCGCGATCTGTTCGCGCTCGGGCAGCGGCGGGAGCAGGGCGAGGTCGTGCTTCAACGGGTGGGTGCTTTCTTTTTCTTCTTGGCGGGTGCGGTTTTTCTGGCCGGCTTGGGCGCATGGCCCGAACGCAGGGCGGCCTCGTATGCGCGGCGGCCCCAGGCCGCGGCTTCCTCGCGGTCTTCGAACAGCTCGGCCGGCGCCTGGCGGTACGACATGGGCGTGGCCTTGCCCTGGCGTTCGTAGGTGAAGGGCGGCAGGCCGAGGCGGTCGAAATGCCTGGCGCTTTCGGCGTCGCACTTGAGGTAGAGCGTGTCCTTGAACACCAGCGCGATCATGCGACCGTCGTGCCAGACGCCATGCCCGCCGAACATGCGGCGCGTCTCGATGCGGCCGATGCGTTCGAAGGTCTCGTGCAGGCTCTGGACGAAGGCGCTCATGAATGCATCATGCGCGCAGCGTCTGTGCGTGGTGCGCGATGTGGTCGGCCATGAAGGTCTGGATGAAGTAGTAGCCGTGGTCGTAGCCCGCGTGGCGCCGCAGCGTGAGCGGCTGGCCGGCGGCGAAGCACGCGGCCTCGAAGGCTTCGGGATGCAGCTGCTCGGCGAGGAATTTGTCGTCCAGGCCCTGGTCGATCAGGATGCCGTGCGGATAGGGCGCGGCGGTCTGCGACTTCATGAGCGCGCTGGCGTCGTGTGCGAGCCACTGCGCGCGGTCGCCGCCGGGTTCGCCGAGATAGCCGCCAAAGGCCTTCTCGCCCCATGGGCACTGCGTGGGTGCGCAGATCGGTGCAAAGGCCGAGAGCGAGCGAAACCGCCCGGGATGCCGCAGCGCGAGCGTGAGCGCGCCATGGCCGCCCATCGAATGGCCGAAGATGCCGAGCCGCTCGCCGTCGATGGCGAAGTGTTCCGACACCAGCGGCAGCAGCTCTTGCACGATCCAGCTCTCCATGCGCCAGTGGGTGGCCCAGGGCGCTTCGGTGGCGTCGAGGTAGAAGCTGGCGCCGATGCCGAAGTCCCAATCGGCGGTGGCACCGGGCAGGCTTTCGGCGGCGCTGCCGCGCGGGCTGGTGTCGGGCGCGATCAGCGCGATGCCAAGGCTTGCGGCCATGCGCTGCGCACCGGCCTTGACCGCGAAGGTTTCCTCGTTGCAGGTCAGGCCCGCAAGGTAGAGCAGGGCCGGCACGCGCTGCTGCGCGGCCTGCGGCGGCAGGTAGACCGAGAAGCGCATCGGCAGCCCGATCTCGCGCGACGCATGCTGGTAGAAGCCCTGCACGCCGCCAAAGGCATGGTGCTCGGAAAGGGTGGTGAGGGTGTCGGTCATGAAGAAGAATCGGTCTGCAGAAGGGGCACGAGTTCCAGCACGGCATCGGCAAAGATGCGCGGCACTTCCTGCGGCATGTTGTGGCCCACGCCGGGCACGAGCCGGTGCGAGCGCGGGCCGCCGAAGCAGTGCGCATGGGCCGACGCAGCCGCGGGCGGGCGCACGCCATCGTCGGCGCCGTCGAAGGTGATGGCGGGCACGCGGATCACGGGCTGCGCGGCGAGCCGGCGCTCGATGTCGGCGCAGGCCGGATCGCCCGCGACGAGCCCGAAGCGATGGCGGTACGAATGGATCACCACCTCGACGAAATCGGGGTTATCGAAGGCCGCGGCGCTGCGCTCGAAGGTGGCATCGTCGAAGGCCCAGGTCGGCGACCACAGGCGCCAGAGCAGCCGCGCGAAAGCGCGCCGGTCCTTGGCGAGCCCGGCACGGCCGCGCTCGCTGTGGAAGTAGTACTGGTACCAGAGGCTCAACTCGTTGGCCGGCGTGTCGGGCACCATCGCCTTCGCGATGTTCTGGATGTTGTAGCTGTTGAACGAGACCAGCCCCGCGCAGCGCTCGGGCCAGAGCGCGGCCACCACGCAGGCGGCGCGGCCGCCCCAGTCGTAGCCGGCCAGCACCGCGCGCGGGATGCGCAGCGCGTCGAGCAGCGCGAGCAGGTCGGCGCCGAGCGCGGCCTGTTCGCCCGAGCGCGGCGTGGCGTCGCTCAGGAAGCGCGTGGCGCCGTAGCCGCGCAGGTACGGCACGATCACCCGGCAGCCCTTGTCGGCCAGCATAGGCGCCACTTCGGCGTAGGCATGGATGTCGTACGGGAAGCCGTGCATCAGCAGCACCGGCGGGCCGTCGGCCGGGCCGGTCTCGAAGTAGGCGACGTCGAGCACGCCGGCCTGCACGGTGCGCAGCGGTTCCATGCGGTCCATGGCCGGCCCTTTCGCGCTCAGTACAGGACGACGCCGCGGATCGATTCGCCGCGCTTCATGAGGTCGAAGCCCTTGTTGATGTCTTCGAGCGGCATGGTGTGCGTGATCAGGTCGTCGATGTTGATCTTGTTCTCCATGTACCAGTCGACGATCTTCGGCACGTCGGTGCGGCCGCGCGCGCCGCCGAAGGCCGAGCCTTCCCACTTGCGGCCCGTGACGAGCTGGAACGGGCGCGTGCTGATCTCGGCGCCGGCCTCGGCCACGCCGATGATGATGCTGCGGCCCCAGCCCTTGTGCGTGCATTCGAGCGCCTGGCGCATGACCTTGGTGTTGCCGATGCACTCGAAGCTGTAGTCGGCGCCGCCGTCGGTCAGCTGCACGATGGCATCGACGACGTTCTCGGTGTCTTTCGGGTTGATGAAGTGCGTCATGCCGAACTTGCGCGCCATGGCTTCGCGCTCAGGGTTCAGGTCGACGCCGATGATCTTGTCGGCACCCACCATCTTGGCGCCCTGGATCACGTTCAGGCCGATGCCGCCGAGGCCGAACACCACCACGTTGGCGCCGGCTTCCACCTTGGCGGTGAAGATCACCGCGCCGATGCCGGTGGTCACGCCGCAGCCGATGTAGCAGACCTTGTCGAAGGGCGCGTCCTCGCGGATCTTGGCGAGCGAGATCTCGGGCGCCACGGTGTAGTTGCTGAAGGTCGAGGTGCCCATGTAGTGGAAGATGGGCTTGCCGTCGAGGCTGAAGCGCGACGTGGCATCGGGCATCAGGCCCTTGCCCTGCGTGCCGCGGATCAGCTGGCAGAGGTTGGTCTTGCGGCTCAGGCAGAACTTGCACTGACGGCATTCGGGCGTGTAGAGCGGGATGACGTGGTCGCCCTTCTTGAGCGTGGTCACGCCCGGGCCCACGTCGACGACGATGCCCGCGCCTTCATGGCCGAGGATCGCCGGGAAGATGCCTTCGGGGTCGGCGCCCGAGAGCGTGTAGTAGTCGGTGTGGCAGATGCCGGTGGCCTTGATCTCGACCAGCACCTCGCCGAACTTGGGTCCTTCGAGGTCGACGGTTTCGATGGTCAGGGGCGCGGCGGATTTCCAGGCGACGGCGGCTTTGGTTTTCATGGGCGTTGGGTGGCTGGGAGGCAAAGAAAAAGAGGATAGCGGGGGCCTGTGTTTCAGGCCGGGTCAGGTGCAAAGATACCCGACATTCCGATGAAGCCGGGCAGGTGGCGAAAGCGCCAGATCCAGTCGCGCAGCGCCGGGTATTCGTCGAGCGCGATGCCGCCTTCGCCTGCGAGCGCGGCGTACGGGAAGCAGGCCAGGTCCGCGAGCGTGGCATGCGGCCCGGACAGCCAGGCATCGCCACCGCTGGCTCGCTCGGCCAGGTGGTCGTCGAGCAGGCGAAGGGCCGCATGCGTACCGCGGCGGCAGGCTTCGATGTCGAGGTGCGAATAGCCGAAGACGTCGTGCAGCCGGGCGGCGGAGGCGGTGCGCGTGAGTTCGTCGGCGGTGGCGAACCACATCGCGATCTCGCCGCGCAGCCGCGCATCGTCGGGATACCAGCGAGGCTCGCTCTCGTAGCGGCTCGCGAGGTAGACGAGGATCGCCTGCGCGTCACGCAGCACGAAGCCGTCGTCGTCGATCACCGGCAGTTGCCCGAGCGGATTGACGCGAGCCAAAAACGCCGGCGACTTGTGCGCGCGCCCCGGGTGGAAATCGACCGGCTCGCTGCGCCATTCGAGGCCGAGCCAGGCGAGCAGCTGCCGCACCTTGAAGCAATTGCCCGAGAGGGCGTAGTCGTACAGCGTGATCATGCCGCCGGCCTCACGCCGAAGCGCATGCCGCGCTCGCGCAGCCAGCGCCGGTAGGTGACCGACGAGGTGTCGCCGCGCGTCGGTGTCTCGGCGCGGCCTTCGAGCGGCATGCGCTTGAAGGCATGGTTCTCGAGGATCGGCTTGTCCTGGCCGAAGATGGTGTGCTGGAAGGCGATGAGTTCGGCATCGCTCGAACTGTCGTCGAAGCAGGCGAGCAGCGTGTGCGCGATCACATGCTCGTCGTCGATCGGCTGCAGGAACAGCCCGATGGCGTCGAGCGCGCCGACCCGGGAACTCGACTTGTAGAGCATGGCCGAGAAGGGCTGCATCACACGGTACTTGTAGAGCACCTCGCTGCCGCTGTCGTCGTGCGCGGCGGAGGCGCGCGGCTGCCAGAAGCGGCAGTCGGTGGCCCAGATCTCGCCGCTGGCCGCATCGACCTGCACCTGGTACTTCGCCACCTCGGTGTGCGGCACGGCGCCGAGGTAGCCCGCATGCACGAAAGGGAAGTGCGCCATGTCGAGGAAGTTCTCGATCACGCGCAGCCCCGAGACCGCCACGCCGATGCCGCCGCAGTCGATGAGGCGGCGCCCGGCCTCGCCGTATTCGGGAAAGTCGAACAGTTCGCGCGCGGGCCGGCCGCTCGGGCAGACCCAGACATAACCGTAGCGCGACTGCACCGCGAGCGGCGCTTCGCCGAGGCGGCATTGCACGGCGCCGGCCGCGTCGCGCCAGAGCTGCAGTGTTTCGCCGAGCAGGCGCACGGCATGCGGCCGCGCGGCACTGTGGCCGGCCAGCGCCGAGACGGGGCCGGCGGCGAGCCACTCGTCGAGCATGTTGGGATCGTCGGTGATGAAAGGCATGGCGGGCTCAGGCGGGCTGTGCGGATGGCAGGGCTGCTTCGACGCTGCTGCGCAGCTCGCGCGCGGCGATGTGCAGGTTCTTCATGGCGTCGCTGCCCGGCGCGGCGTCGGTCCAGAGGTGGACGAATGCGAGCTGCGGCCGGGCGTCGAGCACCAGCGCGGCGGTGCGGGCGCTGCCGAGCCTGCCGTGCCAGGCGGCGGTTCCGTCGGTGGTGAAGCCGTGCGCGGAGAGCGCGCGGCGGGCTTCGCCGGCCGGGGCGCGCAGGCCCAGCGTGCGGCAGAACGACCAGCCGGTCGGCACTGCATCGGCGGGCGGCGCGCCGGCCGGCGCCGCATCCGCAAGGTTCACCCACAGCATGCCCGCGGCGTCGGCCGCATGAAAAGTCCTGGCGCAGACGCTGGGCGGAACGGCCATCGAGGGATGCGCGGGAATGCGCACGCACTGGCCGCTGCCGGCCGCGTACTGCCAGCCATGGTAGGCGCAGGCGAGCCGGTCTCCGCCCACCACCTGGCCGAGCGTGAAGCGTACGCTGCGGTGCGGGCAGCGGTTTTCCCAGGCCTGCGCGGTGCCGTCGGCGGCGCGCCAGAGCGCGAGCTCCTGGCCGCAGGCGAAGCCCGCCACGATGTTGGCGCCCGGCAGCAGCCCGGACGAGGGCGCGACGGGATGCCAGGTCGGAATGTCTTCAGTGCACATCATGATGCGCGCCACCATAGCGCAAGTCGCGCGGGAGGCGCCGCGCCGATAATGGCGCCCCGACGCCTGCCACTCTTGCTCCTATCGCCATGAAGAAAATCCTCGTCCTCAACGGCCCCAACCTCAACCTGCTCGGCACCCGCGAGCCCGAGCAATACGGACGCGACACGCTCGCCGACGTCGAGCGCTTGTGCCAGGAGGCCGGCGCGAAGCACGGTGTCGAGATCGAGTGCCGCCAGTCCAACCACGAAGGCGTGCTGATCGACTGGGTCCAGGAAGCGGGCCGCGAAGTGGCCGCGGGCCGCCTGATCGGCGTGGTGATGAATCCGGGCGCCTACACTCACACCTCGGTCGCGCTGCACGACGCGATCAAGGGCGCGAGCGTGCCGCTCATCGAGCTGCACATCTCGAACGTGCATGCGCGCGAGTCGTTCCGCCACCATTCGTACATCTCGCCGGCCGCCAAGGGCATCATCGTGGGGCTGGGCGTGAAGGGCTACGCGCTCGCGATCGCCGCGCTGGCCGGCTAATCGAGCTGCTTCGGCGCCGCGGCCTTCCAGCTCCGGCTGATGTGGCCGTGCGCGTCGACGCTCTCGAGGTGCACGTCGAAGCCCCAAAGCCGCGCCACGTGCTTGAGCACTTCCTCCGCGTTGTCGTGCAGCGGCAGGCTGTTGCGCTGCGTGTGGCGCAGCGTGAGCGCACGGTCGCCGCGCATGTTGACGTTCCAGACCTGGATGTCGGGCTCGCGGCTGCCGATGTCGTACTGGCGTGACAGCGATTCGCGCAGTGCCTGGTAGCCGCTGTCGTCATGGATGGCCGAAACCTCGAGCTCGGGGTCGTTCTGGTGGTCGCGGATCGCGAACAGCCGGAAGTCGCGCATCGTCTTCGGGCTCAGGAACTGGCCGACGAAGCTCTCGTCCTTGAAGTTGCGCATTGCGTAGTCGAGCGTCTTGACCCAGTCGGTGCCCGCGAAATCGGGGAACCAGCGGCGGTCTTCCTCGTTGGGGTTCTCGCAGATGCGCCGCAGCTCGGTGAACATCGAGAAGCCGAGCGCGTAGGGGTTGATGCCGCTGTAGGCCCGGTGGCCCACCGGTGGCTGGAAGATCACGCCCGTGTGCGAACTCAGCCATTCCATCATGAAGCCGTCGGCGAGCTGGCCGCGGTCGTACATGGTGTTGAGCAGCGTGTAGTGCCAGAAGGTGGCCCAGCCCTCGTTCATGACCTGGGTCTGGCGCTGCGGATAGAAGTACTGCGCGATCTTGCGCACGATGCGCACCACCTCGCGCTGCCAGGGTTCGAGCAGCGCGGCGTTCTTCTCGATGAAATAGAGCAGGTTCTCCTGCGGCTCCGGGGGAAAGCGCCGCGACGAATCGGCTTCGGTGGCCTGCTCGCTCCGGCGCGGCAGCGTGCGCCAGAGGTCGTTGACCTGCTGCTGCATGTAGCGCTCGCGCTCGGCGCGCTGCAGGCCCTCCTGCGCGAGCGAACGCTTCTGCGGCCGGCGATAGCGGTCGACGCCGTAGTTCATGAGCGCGTGGCACGAATCGAGCAGTTGCTCGACCGCGTCGAGGCCGTGGCGCTCCTCGCATTCGGCGATGTAGTGGCGGGCGTAGACGAGGTAGTCGATGATCGACGACGCGTCGGTCCACATGCGGAACAGGTAGTTGCCCTTGAAGAAGCTGTTGTGGCCGTAGGCCGCATGCGCGATCACGAGCGCCTGCATGGCCATGGAGTTCTCCTCCATCAGGTAGGCGATGCAGGGGTCGGAGTTGATGACGATCTCGTAGGCCAGGCCCATGTGGCCGCGGCGGTAGTTCTTTTCGGTGGCGATGAACTGCTTGCCGTAGGACCAGTGGCGATAGATCATGGGCATGCCGACGCTCGCGTAGGCATCCATCATCTGCTCGGCCGTGATCACTTCGAGCTGGTTCGGGTACACGTCGAGGCCGTAGCTGCGCGCGGTCTTCGCGATCTCCGTGTGGTAGGTCTCGATGAGTTCGAAGGTCCAGTCCGAGGGGCTGGGCAGGCGTTCGAGCCGCGCCTGTGGAGGGTGGTCGAATGCGGTGGTCATGCGGTGGCTCCCTCCTTCTTGAAGAGCTCGCGGAACACCGGGTAGATGTCCCGCGCCTCCGACACCTTGCGCATTGCGAAGTTGGGTTCGATGCCCTGGAGCTGCGCGTATTCCTGCCACAGGTTCTGCTCGGTCTCGGCGACCTGCACATAGGCGTAGTAGCGCACCACCGGCAGGATGTTCTCGACCAGCAGCTGGCGGCAGCGCCCGCTGTCCTGGTGCCAGTTGTCGCCGTCGCTGGCCTGCGCGCCGTAGATGTTCCACTCGCCGCTCGGATAGCGCGCCTTGACGATCTCGTCCATCAGCACCAGCGCGCTCGACACCACCGTGCCGCCGGTTTCGGTGGCATGGAAGAACTCGTCCTCGCTCACTTCCTGCGCCTGCGTGTGGTGGCGCAGGAACACGAGGTCGATGGTCTCGTAGTGGCGCGTGAGGAACATGTAGAGCAGCATGAAGAAGCGCTTGGACATGTCCTTGCGCGCCTCGTCCATCGAGCCCGACACGTCCATGAGGCAGAACATCACGGCCTTGGCGCTCGGCACCGGCGTCTTCACGCGGTTGCGGTAGCGCAGATCGATCGGGTCGATGTAGGGCACGTGCCGCATGCTGCGGCGCAGCTCGGCGATGCGTTCCTCGGTCTCGCGGATCTCGGTCTGGATGAAGGCCTGCGCCGCCTGAGGATGCGCCAAGAGGTGGGCAAGGTGCGCCTCGAGCCGCTTGAGCTCCTTGCGAGGTTCGCCGCCAAGCGCGATGCGGCGGGCCAGCGCGCCGCGCATCGAGCGCACCACGTGCAGGTTGTTGGGCGTGCCATCGTTGGTGAAGCCCGCGCGGTGGCTCTTCCATTCGGGCACGTCGGCGATCTGCGTGCGCACCAGGTGCGGCAGCGCGAGGTCGTCGAAGAAGACGCGCATGAACTCTTCGCGCGTGAGGCGGAACACGAAATCGTCGTTGCCCTCGCCGCCGTCGCCGGCCTCGCCGCTGCCCGAGCCGCCGCCGCCCTGGCCTTCGGGCCGCGCGATGCGGTCGCCCTTGACGTATTCCTGGTTGCCCGGATGAACGTACTCGCGGTCGCCGCCCGGCGCATGGCCGAACACCGGCTCGGACACGTCGCGGCGCGGCAGGGTCACGTCCTCGCCCTGTTCCAGTTCGCGGATGTTGCGTCCGCTCACCGCGCGCCGCACGGCCTCCTGGATCTGCCCGCGGTAGCGGCGCAGAAAGCGCTCCCTGTTGCCGATGGACTTGTTCTTGCCCGAGAGCCGGCGGTCGATGATCTGCTGCAGGATGGCCACGATGATGTCAACGCTCCTTGCAAAAAGGGGCGGAGCTCGCGCTCCGCCGCGATGGACGGTCGCTATGAACTCTTGCGCACGCGGAGATACCACTCGCAGAGCAGGCGCACCTGCTTGGCCGTGTAACCCTTCTCGACCATGCGCGTGACGAAGTCCTCGTGCTTCTTCTGTTCTTCGGCACTGCTCTTGGTGTTGAAGCTGATGACCGGCAGCAGCTCCTCGGTGTTGGAGAACATCTTCTTCTCGATCACCGAGCGCAGCTTCTCGTAGCTGGTCCACGCGGGGTTGCGCCCCGCGTTGCCGGCGCGCGCGCGCAGCACGAAGTTGACGATCTCGTTGCGGAAATCCTTCGGGTTGCCGATGCCCGCGGGCCGTTCGATCTTCTCGAGTTCGGCATTCAGCGCGGCGCGGTCGAAGACTTCGCCCGTGTCGACGTCGCGGAACTCCTGGTCCTGGATCCAGTAGTCGGCGTAGGTGACGTAGCGGTCGAAGATGTTCTGGCCGTACTCGCTGTAGCTCTCGAGGTAGGCGGTCTGGATCTCCTTGCCGATGAACTCGGCATAGCGCGGCGCCAGCAGCTCCTTGATGTAGCTGATGTACTTCTGCTCGGTCTCGGGCGGGAACTGCTCGCGCTCGATCTGCTGCTCGAGCACGTACATCAGGTGCACCGGGTTGGCCGCGACCTCGGAGCTGTCGAAGTTGAACACCTTCGAGATGATCTTGAACGCGAAGCGCGTCGAGACGCCGCTCATGCCCTCGTCAACGCCCGCGTAGTCGCGGTATTCCTGGATCGACTTGGCCTTGGGGTCGGTGTCCTTGAGGTTCTCGCCGTCATAGACCTGCATCTTGCTGTAGATGCTCGAGTTCTCGGGCTCCTTGAGCCGCGTGAGCACCGAGAACTGCGCCATCATGCGCAGCGTGCCGGGCGCGCAGGGCGCCTCCGCCAGCGACGAGTTGCGCACCAGCTTCTCGTAGATCTTGATTTCTTCCGAGCCGCGCAGGCAGTAGGGCACCTTGACGATGTAGATCCGGTCGAGGAAGGCTTCGTTGTTCTTGTTGTTGCGGAAGGCCTTCCACTCGCTCTCGTTGCTGTGCGCCAGCACGATGCCGTCGAACGGAATGGCGCCGAAGCCCTCGGTGCCCTTGAAGTTGCCTTCCTGCGTGGCCGTGAGCAGCGGATGCAGCACCTTGATCGGCGCCTTGAACATCTCGACGAACTCCAGCAGGCCCTGGTTCGCGAGGCACAGGCCGCCCGAGTAGGCGTAGGCGTCCGGGTCGTCCTGCGCATAGGTCTCGAGCTTGCGGATGTCGATCTTGCCGACCAGCGAGGAGATGTCCTGGTTGTTCTCGTCGCCCGGCTCGGTCTTGGCCACCGCGATCTGCCGCAGCACCGAGGGGTAGCGCTTGACCACCTTGAACTGGCGGATGTCGCCGCCGTATTCCTCCAGGCGCTTGACGGCCCAGGGCGAGAGGATGCGGTTGAGGTAGCGCCGCGGGATGCCGTATTCCTTCTCGAGGATCTCGCCGTCTTCCACCGCGCTGAACAGGCCGAGCGGCGTCTCGTTGACCGGCGAACCCTGGATCGCATAGAACGGCACCTGCTCCATGAGCTGCTTGAGCCGCTCGGCGATCGAGCTCTTGCCGCCGCCCACGGGGCCGAGGAGGTAGAGGATCTGCTTTTTCTCCTCGAGCCCCTGGGCCGCATGCCGGAAGTACGACACCACCTGCTCGATGGCGTCCTCCATGCCGTAGAACTCCTTGAACGCCGGGTAGATCTTGATGACCTTGTTGGCGAAGATCCGCGAGAGCCGCTGGTCGTTGCGCGTGTCGACCAGCTCGGGCTCGCCGATGGCCTTGAGCATGCGCTCCGAGGCGGTGGCGTACGCGGTGGGATCGCGTTTGCAGATGTCGAGGTAGTCCTGCAGCGACAGGACCTCCTCGCGGGTGCGCTCGTAGCGGGCGGCAAAGTTGCTGATCACATCCATGGTCACGCCTCCATCAGGTCTGCGGGTATTCGCCCGAAGCCTGCAGCCGCAATGCGTCGCAACTTTTCAAGGTATGCCCGCCCCATGGCTGCAAGCCGTGGAAAACTCCCTTAAAACACAATCTGCACAAACAGCATAAAGCAAAGAGTGCATCCCGGAATATTGTTTGTTAAATCAGAACCACAGTGCGGAGTAAAGTTCCCTGCACATCGCTGCACCTTTTTTCCAATACGGCTAAATTCCGAGGTTCGGCAAACGCACTTCGCCCCACTCGGGCGCCCGTGAAAATACCTATGGCGAACAGCCTATGCAGTCATTGCATCTTTTCCGGGAGTGCACGCACCTAATGAGCGCTCAACCGCCCAAAACGGACACCTGCCAATAACGCACGGCATGCTGTTTAGGTTTATTGCTCAATCCAGGAATATATAAAAGCAATCCGCACGCCAGGTGTTGATGCGCCGGCGGCGCATGTGGACGTGGGAAAGCGCGCCTACGCGTGGTCGGCGTGCTTCCGGGGAGGAAGCAGCAGGCGCGGACACCGCCGGTCACGGCGGCTCGCAACTGTCTGAAAATGCTGGAGAAACTGCTCAGCCGCAGTGCTTGCGGCGGCGGCTCGCGATCGCCCGGCAGGGCGGCGCGTCAGCTGAAGAATTCCTTGGCCTTGTCGAGCCAGCCCTTGTCGGTGGGGCTGTGCTTCTCGCCGCCCTTCTTGAGCGACTCGTCGAGTTCCTTCAGCAGCTTGCGCTGGTGCTCGGTGAGCTTGACCGGCGTCTCGACGCGCACGTGGCAGTACAGGTCGCCGGGGTAGCTCGAACGCACGCCCTTGATGCCCTTGCCGCGCAGGCGGAACTGCTTGCCGCTTTGCGTGCCGTCGGGAATGTCGATGGCTGCGGCGCCGTTGAGCGTCGGCACGCTGATCTCGCCGCCGAGGGCGGCCGTGGTGATGCTCACGGGCACCACGCAGTGCAGGTCGTCGCCGTCGCGCTCGAACAGTTCGTGCTTCTTGAGCCGGATCTCGATGTAGAGGTCGCCCGGCGGCCCGCCGTTGGTGCCGGGCTCGCCGTTGCCGGTGCTGCGGATGCGCATGCCGTCGTCGATGCCGGCCGGGATCTTGACCTCGAGCGTCTTGTTGTTCTTGATCTTGCCCTGGCCATGGCAGGTGGTGCAGGGCTCGGGAATGATCTTGCCGCTGCCGTGGCAGGTGGGGCAGGTCTGCTGCACGCTGAAGAAGCCCTGGCGCATCTGCACTGCGCCCGCGCCGTGGCAGGTGGTGCAGGTGATCGGCTTGGTGCCGGGCTTGGCGCCCGAGCCCTTGCAGGTGCCGCAGTCGTCCCAGCTCGGGATGCGGATCTGCGCTTCCTTGCCCTCGGCCGCTTCCTCGAGCGTGATCTCCATGGCGTAGCTCAGGTCGCTGCCGCGGAACACCTGGCGGCCGCCGCTCGTGCGGCCGCGGCCGCCACCGAAGACGTCGCCGAAGATGTCGCCGAAGGCCTCGGCAAAGCCGCCGAAGCCGTCGGCGCCCGGGCCGCCACGCATGTTGGGGTCGACGCCCGCGTGGCCGTACTGGTCGTAGGCCGCGCGCTTCTGGCTGTCGGAGAGCATTTCGTAGGCTTCCTTGACCTCCTTGAACTTGGCCTCGGCGTCCTTGCTGGTGTCGCCGTGGTTGCGGTCAGGGTGGTGCTTCATCGCGAGCTTGCGATAAGCCTTCTTGATTTCTTCCTCGCTCGCGTTCTTGGGGACGCCGAGGGTTTCGTAGTAGTCGCGTTTTGTAGCCATGGCTGGTTCGGTCGGGGCGGGCGTGGCGCCGTTGCTTGAAGCGAGAAAGGCTGGAGCACCCGCTCAGGTGATCCAGCCTTGTGAGAAGGGACCGGGCTCAGTCCTTCTTGACTTCCTTGACTTCGGCGTCGACCACGTTGTCGTCGGCCGAGGCGCCCGCCGCCTGCGCACCGTCCGCAGCGCCGGTGGCGCCGCCCGCCGCACCGGCCGCAGCCTGCGCGTCGGCGTACATCTTCTCGCCGAGCTTCTGGCTCGCGGTCATGAGCGTGTTGGTCTTTTCCTCGATCGCGGCCTTGTCCTCGCCCTTGAGGGCTTCTTCCAGGTCCTTGATCGCGGCTTCGATCTTTTCCTTCTCGCCGGCGTCGAGGCTCTCGCCATGCTCGCCGAGCGACTTCTTCACGCTGTGCACCATGGCTTCGCCCTGGTTGCGCGCCTGCACGATCTCGAGCTTCTTCTTGTCGTCGGCCGCGTTGAGCTCGGCGTCCTTCACCATCTTCTGGATCTCGTCTTCCGACAGGCCCGAGTTCGCCTTGATGGTGATCTTGTTTTCCTTGCCGGTGCCCTTGTCCTTGGCGCCGACGTGCAGGATGCCGTTGGCGTCGATGTCGAAGCTCACCTCGATCTGCGGCGTGCCGCGTGCGGCCGGCGGGATGCCTTCGAGGTTGAACTCGCCGAGCAGCTTGTTGCCCGCGGCGATGTCGCGTTCACCCTGGAACACCTTGATCGTCACGGCCGGCTGGTTGTCCTCAGCCGTCGAGAAGGTCTGCGCGAACTTCGTCGGGATCGTGGTGTTCTTGGTGATCATCTTGGTCATCA
>JAESFO010000219.1_pt1 | contig 117138 bp, 118 predicted proteins | sample 9269421 | NCBI WGS metagenome assembly JAESFO01 (sample SAMN14502839, study PRJNA617101) | algae metagenome | isolation source: Nostoc desertorum CM1-VF14 and co-occurring heterotrophs from rocky... | place: USA: Clark Mountains, San Bernardino, California | collected 2000-06-05 | reverse complement strand
GGCCGTCTGGCCCAGCGTCGCCGCCGGCGCGACCGGTTCGCCGGCCGACATCGTCGAGCCGTTCCAGACCGTCGGCCCGTTCTGGCTGCCCACGATCAACACCGCGCTGCTGCTGAGCTCGGGCGTCACGCTCACGATTGCCCACCACGCGCTGCGCGTGGGCCATCGTGCCCAGACGATCCGCTTCATGTGGCTCACCGTGCTGCTCGGCGTGATCTTCCTCGGCGTGCAGGGCTACGAGTACTTCCACCTCTACACCGACCTGAACCTCAAGCTCAGCTCGGGCGCCTACGGCTCGACCTTCTTCATGCTGACCGGCTTCCACGGCCTGCACGTGTTCATCGGCATGCTGATGCTGCTGTTCATCACGCTGCGGCTGCAAAAGGGCCATTTCACGCCTGAACGCCACTTCGGCTTCGAGGGCGCTGCGTGGTACTGGCACTTCGTGGACGTGGTCTGGCTCGGCCTCTACGTGTTGGTCTACTGGCTTTGACCGAACCTCGCGGCATGCAACAAAAGAAAAGGCGCCGTAAGGCGCCTTTTTCATGGTTCTCGTGGAACGAGCACCATCTACTTGCCGACCGGGAGCCCGGTGGGCTGGATGTAGCCGAACTTCCAGGCCAGCAGCATGCAGAGGAACAAAACCACCGAGAGGCCGATCCGAAAGGTGAGCGCGCGCGCCATGCCGCCGGTCTTGGCGCGCCCGTTGCGCCCGTCTTTCAGCATGTAGAAGAGCGCGAAAGCCAGGCTCGCGAAGATGCCCACGAAAGCAAGGGCGATGAAATATTTCATGAACCCGATTATCGGCCGCATGCCTCGTCCGCTCCAGTGACGCCCGAACCTCTTCGCGCCGGCACGCGGCCCCGCCGGGGCCGCTTCCTGGTGGTGACGCTCGCCGCGGTGCTGACCGTCTGCACCACCGTGTCGCTGGGGCGCTGGCAGCTTTCGCGGGCGGCACAGAAAGAGGCGCTGCAGGCCGAGATCGACGCCCAGAAGCAGAAGCCGCCGCTCGAACAGGCCGACTTCCTTGCCCTGGCCTCGCCCGTCAACGAGCTGCACCGGCCGGTGCGGCTGCGCGGCCTGTGGCTGACGCCCCAGACGGTGTACCTCGACAACCGGCAGATGCACGGGGTGCCCGGCTTCTACGTGCTGACGCCGCTGGCGCTAGAGGGCACCGAGCAGACCGTGATGGTCCAGCGTGGCTGGGTGCAGCGCAATTTCAACGACCGCACGCAGCTCGGCGCGGTCGAAACACCGCCCGGCATCGTCGAGGTCACGGGCCTGATCGAGCCGCCGCCAGGGCATTTGTTCGAATTCGCCGGCAAGCCGGCAGCGGCCGCCTCGGCACCGGACGCCGCGGGGTCTTCGCCCATCCGGCAGAATCTCGACCTGGAAGCGTATCGCGCCGAAACCAAGCTGCCGCTGCGCACTGATGTGTCGCTGCAGCAGGTCGGCCCCGCCTCCGAGGGGTTGCAGCGCGACTGGCCGGCTCCCGCTCTGGGTCTGGAGAAGCACTACGGCTATGCATTCCAGTGGTTCGGGCTCTCCGCCCTCGTGGTCATCCTCTATGTCTGGTTCCAAATCATTGCCCCCTTCCGCCGCTCCAGGCGCCGCACACGCGATGCAGCAGACCGCTTCTGACGAACCCCTGGGCCTGACGGTGCATTCGATGCCCTCGCCCAACCAGGCGCTCGATGGCGCCGAGGGCCGCCGCACGGTCGTCGGGCGCTGGAAGATGATCGCCGTGATGCTGATGTGCGCGGCGCCCGTCATCGCGTCCTATTTCACCTATTACGTGATCCGCCCCGAGGGGCGCAGTGTCTACGGCGAACTCATCGACCCGCAGCGCACGCTGCCGACCTTCGCCGTCACCGACCGCCATGGCGCGCCCGTCGACCTGGCGACGCTCAAGGGCCAGTGGCTGCTGGTCGCGGTGGCCGACGCGGCCTGCGATGCGCTCTGCGAGCAGCAGCTCTACCTGCAGCGCCAGCTGCGCGAAAGCCTGGGCCGCGAAAAAGACCGTCTCGATCGCGTCTGGCTCGTGAGCGACGCCGCGCCCATCCCCGAGCGCCTCGAGAACGGACTGCACGGCGCCACCGTGCTGCGCGTGCCGGCCGCCCAGCTCGCCGGTTGGCTGGCGCCCGTGCCCGGCCATGCGCTCGCCGAGCATCTGTATGTGGTCGACCCAATGGGCAACTGGATGATGCGTTTTCCGGCGCGCATGGATGCCAAGGGCGCGAGCCGCGCCAAGCGCGACCTCGATCGCCTGCTGCGTGCTTCTTCCTCCTGGGACGAGGCGGGGCGCTGACACCGCATGGACACCGCCGGCTCTCTCTACGACCTCACGCCCATCGCCTGGCTGATGGCGGCCGGCGTGCTGATCGCGCTGGGCCCGCTGGTGTGGGTCTGGCGCCGCAATGCGGGTGAGGGGCCGGCGCGCCGGTTGCATGCGCTCACGGTGCTGACGCTGTTCCTCACCTTCGACCTGACGCTCTTCGGTGCCTTCACCCGGCTCACCGATTCGGGCCTGGGCTGCCCCGACTGGCCCGGCTGCTACGGCAATGCTAGCCCGGTCGGCGCGCGCCATGAGATCGCGATGGCGCAGTCGGCCCAGCCGAGCGGCCCGGTGACCCACGGCAAGGCCTGGATCGAGATGATCCACCGCTATCTCGCCACGGGCGTCGGCGTGCTGATCCTCGCGCTCGCGGGCGCCACCTGGATCGTGCGGCGGCGCCAGCGGCGCGAGCCTCCCCCGGCGCCGGCCGCGCGCGAGCATGCGACGCTGAGCGCCTGGTGGCCGGCGGCGACGCTGGTCTGGGTCTGCCTGCAGGGTGCATTCGGCGCGCTGACCGTGACCTGGCGATTGTTCCCCGCGATCGTCACGCTGCACCTGCTGGGCGCCGTGGTGCTGCTGGTGCTGCTGTGCATCCAGGCCGTGCGCTACCGGCAGGCCGCCGCGGACCGGCTGCCCACCGTGGTGTCGCCCGCACTGCGCATCGGCCTTTTCGTCACCTCGGCGCTGCTGCTGCTCCAGATCGCGCTCGGCGGATGGGTCAGCACCAACTACGCCGTGCTTGCCTGCACGCAATTTCCGACTTGCCAGGGCAGCTGGTGGCCGCCGATGAATTTCGCCCAGGGCTTCGAGATCTGGCGCCACCTCGGCGTGACCGGCAGCGGCGCGCCGCTCGATTTCTCGGCGCTCACCGCGATCCACTACACGCACCGGCTGATGGCCTATGCGGTCTTCGCTGCACTCGGCGTGCTGGCCTGGCGGCTGAACGGTATCGCCACGCTGCGGCCACAGGCGCGCTGGCTCGCGGCGCTCGCGCTGCTGCAGCTCGCCACCGGGCTCGGCAACGTGCTGCTCGGCTGGCCGCTGGCCGCCGCCGTGCTGCACACGGGCGGCGCCGCCGCGCTGGCCGTGGTGCTGACATGGGCGCTCTGCGAGAGCCGGCGCGCGCCGGTCGCGGCCGCCGTCGCGCCCGATCCGCACAACAACAACAACCCCAGGGAGGCCGCCGCGTGAGCACGCCGATTTCCGTGCAGCAGGCCAGCACCGCCAACGTGCTGCGCCAGTTCTATGCGTTGACCAAGCCGCGCGTCGTGCAGCTGATCGTCTTTTGCGCGCTCATCGGCATGGTGCTCGCGGTGCCCGGCCTGCCGACCTGGGCCGAGGTGCAGCGCGCGGCGATCGCCTGCATCGGCATCTGGCTCGTTGCGGGTGCCGCCGCGGCCTTCAATTGCCTGGTCGAGAAGGGCATCGACGCCAAGATGAAGCGCACCGCCTGGCGCCCCACGGCGCGCGGGCAGCTGAGCGACCTGCAGGCGCTCGTCTTCTCCGCGCTGCTGTGCGCGGCCGGGTCGGTGCTGCTGTGGTTCCAGGTCAATCCGCTCACCATGTGGCTGACCTTCGCCACCTTCGTCGGCTACGCGGTGATCTACACCGTGATCCTGAAGCCGCTCACGCCCCAGAACATCGTGATCGGCGGTGCCTCGGGCGCCATGCCGCCGGTGCTGGGCTGGGCCGCCATGACCGGCGACGTCGGCCCCGAGGCGCTGATCCTGTTCCTCATCATCTTCCTGTGGACGCCGCCGCACTTCTGGGCGCTGGCGCTCTACCGTGTCGAGGACTACCGCAAGGCCGGCCTGCCGATGCTGCCTGTGACCCACGGCAACGAATTCACGCGCCTCCAGGTGCTGCTCTACACCTTCATCCTGTTCGCGGCCTGCCTGATGCCTTTCATCTACGGCATGAGCGGCTGGCTCTACCTCGCCGTGGCGGTGGTCGTGAGCTTCGGCTTCACGGGCTACGCCTTCGCGCTGTGGCGCAACTATTCCGACGCCCTGGCGCGCAAGACCTTCCGCTTCTCGCTGATCCACCTGAGCGTGCTCTTCGCGGCATTGCTCGCCGACCACTACCTGCGCTGACCGCGCGCACCCGTCAATGAACAAGCGAAATCTCCTCCGATGCATGGCCGGCAGCGCCGCCTGGGCCGGCATGGCCGCGACGCTGGGCCTGGGGCTCTCCGCCTGCAGCAAGGAAGCGCCCGCGCCGAGCTTCAAGGCGATCGACATCACGGGCGCCGACTACGCGCGCGACTTCGCGCTCAAGGACACCGACGGCAAGGTCCGGACGATGGCCGACTTCAAGGGCAAGGTCGTGGTGCTGTTCTTCGGCTTCGTGCAGTGCCCCGACGTCTGCCCGACGACCATGACGGAGATGGCGCAGGTCAAGCAGCAACTCGGCAGCGACGGCGACAAGCTGCAGGTGGTGTTCGTCACGGTCGATCCCGCGCGCGACACGCCCGAGGTGCTCAAGGCCTACATGGGCGCCTTCGACCCGAGCTTCATCGCGCTGATCCCCACGCCGGAAGAACTCGCCGCGACCGCGAAGGAGTTCAAGGTCTATTTCAAGAAGGTCGAGGGCAAGACGCCCACGAGCTATTCGATGGACCATTCGGCCGCCAGCTTCGTCTTCGACACCGAAGGCCGGGTGCGGCTCTACGCCCGCTACGGCACGGGCGTCGGGCCCATGGTGTCGGACGTGAAGGCGCTGCTCGCCGGCTGACGGCGCCGGACAGCCACGAAAAAGCCCGGCACGGGGCCGGGCTTCGGGGCTTTAGAAAGAAGGCCGAGGCTCAGGCGTAGTCGGCCAGCGCCTTCTTCATCTTCTTCATGGCCGCCACTTCGATCTGGCGGATGCGCTCGGCGCTCACGCCGTAGACGCCCGCGAGGTCGTGCAGCGTCATGCCGCCCGAACCGTCGTCGTTCACCTTGAGCCAGCGCTCTTCGACGATGCGGCGGCTGCGGTCGTCCAGCGCTTCGAGCGCGGTGGCGATGCCGTCCGTCGAGAGCCGGTCGCGCTGCTGCGATTCGAGCAGGGCGGTGGGCTCCTGCGTCGCGTCGGCCAGGTAGGCGATCGGACCGAAGGCTTCGTCGCCGTCGTCCGAGGGACCCGGGTCGAGCAGCACGTCGCCACCCGCCAGGCGGGTTTCCATCTCGAGCACTTCCTCAGGCTTGACGTTGAGCCGGGTCGCCATCTGCGACACCTCGTCGGGGCTCAGCGTTTCGCGGTGCGTGCCGTTGTCGGCCGCGGCCGAATCGGCCTTGAAGCCCTGCTTCATCGAGCGCAGGTTGAAGAACAGCTTGCGTTGGGCCTTGGTCGTCGCGACCTTGACCATGCGCCAGTTCTTCAGGATGTACTCGTGGATCTCGGCCTTGATCCAGTGCATGGCGTAGCTCACCAGCCGCACGCCCTGGTCAGGGTCGAAGCGCTTCACGGCTTTCATGAGGCCGACATTGCCTTCCTGGATCAGGTCGCCGTGGGGCAGGCCATAACCCAGGTACTGGCGCGAAATGGACACGACGAGGCGCAGGTGCGAGAGGATCAGCGCACCGGCCGCTTCGAGGTCGTTGTGGTCGCGCAGACGGCGTGCGAAGCCCTGCTCTTCTTCGAGCGTGAGCATCGGCAGGCGGTTGGCGGCCGAAATATAGGCATCCAGGTTGCCCAGCGGAGGCACCATCGACCAGGGGTTGGCGACGGCGAGCTGGTTGGCAGAGACTCCAGACAGCGTGGTCATCAGGGGAAACTCCTTTGTATTGGGCATATTAGCACTCGGTTAGAAAGAGTGCTAAGGCAAGGGTTCCCCATCAGTCTCTATCGCGCCGATAGTCAGAACTGTCGGCCGGCTAGCAAACGGACGCGCGATGCCGTCCGACGCGAGCATCACCAGCGGATACCGAGGCGCAGGAAAATCCGGGAAAGTACGAACAGGGGCCCCACCCACAGGTATTGGATGTCCTCGAAGAAGGAAGGTTTCCTGCCCTCGATCTTGTGGCCGATGAACTGGAAGATCCATGCCACCACGAAGATGGTGGCGGACAGCGGCAAGACAAGGTCTCCCATGGCATGCACGGCGGCCAGCAGCAGGGCGGTGCCGCCCAGCATGGTCAAGAAGAAGACCGACGAGCGCAGCGTCGCGTAGTAGACCAGGCTCGCCGCGACGAAAGCGTAGGCCACCCAGGGGTGCAGCGCGAAGAGCAGCCCCACCAGGCTCAGCATGATCGCGGGGATCGCCACGTAGTGAATGCCTTCGTTGATGGGGTGCCGGTGGCTCTCGCCATAGTGGGCAAGCAGGCGGTCGACCTTGCGGTCGGCCGCGGCCGTCGCGGCTTCGGCAGTGTGCGTCATCGTGGTCTCCGGATCGCCTGTCTGCGGCGAATCCCGCCATGGTGCGCCGGCACCTGCGCAGTTGCAAGCGCTATAGAAACAATAGCAACCGACCCATGGCCGCGGCCTGGTCAGCCGAGCAGCGCCTGGGCGAACTCGCGCGCGTCGAAGGTCTCGAGGTCCTCGAGCTTCTCGCCCACGCCGATGAAATAGACCGGGATCGGACGCTCGCGCGCGATCGCGCAGAGCACGCCGCCCTTCGCCGTGCCGTCCAGCTTGGTCACCACCAGCCCTGTGAGGCCCAGCGCCTCGTCGAAGGCTTTGACCTGCGCCAGTGCGTTCTGCCCGGTGTTGCCGTCGATCACGAGCAGCACCTCGTGCGGCGCGGTCGCGTCGGCCTTGGTGACGACGCGCTTGATCTTGCGGAGCTCGTCCATCAGGTGGATCTGCGTCGGCAGTCGGCCCGCGGTATCGACCAGCACCACGTCCTTGCGGCGCGCCTTGCCCGCGCTGACGGCGTCGAAGCTCACGGCCGAGGGATCGCCGCCTTCCTGGCTCACGATCTCGACCGTGTTGCGATCGGCCCAGACCAGCAGCTGCTCGCGCGCAGCGGCACGGAAGGTGTCGGCCGCGGCCAGCAGCACGGAGGCACCCTCGTTGGCAAGGTGCTTGGTGAGCTTGCCGATCGAGGTGGTCTTGCCCGCGCCGTTGACGCCCGCGACCATGATCACGGTCGGCGTGTACTGGCCGATGACGAGCGGCTTCTCGAGCGGGCGCAGCAGGTCGGCAATGGCTTCGGCCAAAAGCCGCTTCACTTGCGCCGCGTCGGTGGCCATCTGGCGCTTGACGCGGCCGCGCAGATCGTCGAGCAGGTATTCGGTGGCCTTGACGCCGGCGTCGGCCATCAACAGGGCCGACTCAAGCTCCTCGTACAGCGCCTCGTCGATCTGTGCGTTGACGAACACCGCCTGGATGCCGGTGCCGGTCTTGCGCAGGCCGGTCTTGAGCTTGTCGAACCAGCCCTTGCGCTCGGCGGTGACAGCCGCTTCGGCGATGAGGGCGGGTGTTGGCGCGGGGGCCGGAGGAACCGGCGCGGGAGCTGGAATGGGTACGGGTGCCGGAATTGGCGCGGGTGCTGGTGCTGGAACGGGTGCTGGCGCCGGAATCGGTGCGGGGGCCGGAACCGGTGCGGGCTCGGCCACCGGTGCAGGCACCGGCTCGGCCACCGGCGCCGCAGGTTCCTCCGCAGCAGGCTTCGAGCCGAACCAGCTCGACGGAGAGAACACCGAACGCGCGGGGGCCGGCGCAGGCGCAGGCGGCGGCTCGGGCGTCGGCAGCGGCTCGGCGGCCGGGGCATCGGCGGGGGGTTTTTTCTTGAAGAAACTGAACATCGGGCGCTTTTTACAATCCGACCCATTCTATGAAACACCCCTCGCCACGTCGTGTTGCGTCTGGTGCGGTGCTGGCGATGGCGCTTTCGGCGCTCTGGACCATGCCTGCGCAGGCCCAGGCCACACCGGTTTCGGCCGCATCCCCTTCCACCGCCGCAGCATCGGCCCCGCGGCAGTTCACGCTTTCCAACGGCATGACGCTGCTGGTGCAGCCCGACCGTCGCGCGCCCACTGCGGTGCAGATGCTGTGGGTCCGCGTCGGCTCCGTCGACGAGGTGGACGGCACCTCGGGCGTGGCGCATGTGCTCGAGCACATGATGTTCAAGGGCACCAAGGAGATCAAGCCGGGCGAGTTCTCGCGCCGGGTCGCGGCGCTCGGCGGGCAGGAGAACGCGTTCACCACGCGCGATGCCACCGGCTACTACCAGCAGATCCCCGTGGAGAGCCTCGAGCAGGTGATGAAGCTCGAGTCGGACCGCTTCGCCAACAACCAATGGCCCGACGACGAATTCAAGCGCGAGATCGAGGTCGTCAAGGAAGAGCGCCGCCTGCGCACCGAGGACCAGCCGCGCGCGCTGCTCGGCGAGCAGCAGAATGCGGCGGTGTTCATCGCCTCGCCCTACCATCGGCCGGTGGTCGGCTGGATGAGCGACCTCGACGCGATGACGCCCGACGACGCGCGCGCGTTCTTCCGCCGCTGGTACGTGCCCGCCAATGCCGCCCTGGTGGTGGCCGGCGACGTCGATGTCGAGAAGGTGCGTGCGCTGGCCGAAAAGTACTACGGCGCCATCCCCGCGGGCGCCATGCCCGCGCGCAAGCCGCGCACCGAGCCCGAACAGCGCGGCATCCGGCGCATCGAGTTCAAGGCACCGGCCGAGCAGGCCTTCGTGTCGCTCGCGTTCCGCATCCCGAAGCTCGATGACATCGAGGCCACCGACGGCGACGTGTGGGCGCTCGAAGTGCTGTCGGCCGTGCTCGACGGCTACACCGGCTCGCGGCTCGACCGCGCGCTCACGCAGGGTCCAGATCGCGTGGCCGATTCCGTCGGCGCTTACTCGGGCCTGGTCGGCCGCGGTCCGCAGCTCTTCTCGCTCGTGGGCGTGCCGGCGCACGGCAAGACGGCCGAAGCGGTCGAGGCGGCGCTGCGGGCCGAGGTGGCGCGCATCGCGAAGGAGGGCGTGGGCGAGGCCGAACTCGCGCGCGTCAAGACGCAATGGGTGGCAAGCCAGACCTACAAGCGCGATTCGGTCATGGCGCAGGCGCGCGAACTCGGCAGCAACTGGGTGCAGGGCCTGCCGCTGGACGCCAGCGCGCGCATCATCGCGAAGCTGCAGGCCGTGACCGCGGCCCAGGTGCAGGCCGTGGCCGCCAAGTACTTCGGCGACGACCAGCTCACTGTCGCCACCCTGCGCCCGCTGCCGGTCGAAGCCAAGCCCCGCGGCCGCGGCTTCGCGGCGCCGCAAGGCGAAATGCGCTGAAAGAAAGGCGCCCAACCCATGAACCCCATCAAGACGCTCCTGCGTTCCGCGCTGCTCGGCGCCGTTGCAGCCCTCGCCGCGGTGAACGCCGCCCATGCGGCCCTTCCGATCGAGCACTGGACGCTTCCGAGCGGCGCCAGGATCTACCTCGTGTCCACCCATGCGTTGCCGATCGTCGACGTGCAGATCGACTTCGACGCCGGCAGCCGGCGCGATCCCGCGGCGCAGGCCGGCCTTGCGAGCATGACCGCGACCATGGTCGAGAAGGGTGTGCGCGCGGGCCGCGACGGCGAGCCGGCGCTCGACGAAAACGCGCTCGGCGAGGCCTGGGCCGACCTCGGTGCGCAGTTCGACACCAGCGTCGGCAACGACCGCGCGAGCTATTCGCTGCGCACGCTCGCGGAGCCCGCCCTGCTGGCCAAGGCCGTGGCGCTCGCTGCGCGCGAGATCGGCGAGCCGGCCTTTCCCGCCGATGTCTGGCAGCGCGAGCGCGAGCGCATCGGTGCTGCGCTGCGCGAGGCCAACACTAAGCCGGCCACCATCGCGGGGCGCGCGTTCTCGCAGGCCGTCTATGGCAGCCATCCCTACGGGCAGGAAGTCACCGAGGCCACGCTCGCGCGCATCGACATCGAGGCCATGCGCGAGCGCTACCGCCAACTCATCGTGCCGTGCCGCGCCAAGCTCAGCATCGTCGGCGCGGTGACGCGCGCCGAGGCCGAGGCCGTGGCCACCACCTTGCTCTCGCGCCTGCCCGGGCCCGAGGCCTGCACGGCGCTGCCCCCGATCGCGCCCGTCGAGGCGCTCACTGCGCCGAAGGACGAGCGCATCCCGTTCTCGTCGGCCCAGGCCCACGTGCTCATCGGCCAACCCGGCTACCCGCGCAACGACCCCGACCATTTCGCGCTCACGCTCGGCAACTATGTGCTCGGCGGCGGCGGCTTCGTCTCGCGGCTGACCAATGAAGTGCGCGAGAAACGCGGCCTGGCCTACAGCGTCTACAGCGGCTTTGCGCCGGGGCTTGGCGCGGGCGCATTCCGTGTCGGCTTCCAGACGCGCCCCGACCAGGCGGAAGACGCCGTGAAGGTCGCGCGCGAAGTGCTGGCGAATTTCGTGGCCGAGGGCCCGACCGCGAGCGAACTGCAGGCCGCGAAGGACAACCTCATCGGCGGCTTTCCGCTGCTGCTCGACAGCAACCGCAAGCTGCTCGGCAACGTGGCCAACATCGCCTGGCACGACCTGCCGCTCGATTACCTCGACACCTGGACCGCGCGCATGAAGGCTGTCACCGCCGCCGACATCCGCGCCGCGTTCGCGCGCAAGCTGCAGCCTGCGCGCATGGTGACGGTAGTGGTGGGCGGCGGCAGCGGCGGCAAGTGAAACCCGCGGTCCTCAGCGCAACGCGTGCGCGCCGCTGCGGGCCGCTTCACGCACCGCCGCCTTGAGCCGCTCGAGCAAAGCCGGCGCCGCGCGCGCCTGTTGCCAGTAAAGCGGCACTTGCAGCGCGGAGCCGGGCACCAGCTCGACGAGCGCACCGCTGCGCAGCGGCTCGGCCACCATGCTGGCCGGGTGCATGCCCCAGCCCATGCCGGCCAGTGCGGCATCGACGAAACCGTGCGCCGAAGGTAGCCAGTGCCGCGGCGTCTCGACGCTGCGGTGGCAGACGCGCCGCACCCAGCGCGCCTGCAGCCGGTCCTTGCGGTCGAACACCAGGCTCGGCGCGTTCGCGAGCGTGCGCGCGCCCACGCCCTTGGCGAAGTGCCGTCGCACGAACTCGGGGCTTGCGGCCGCCACGTAGTGCATGGTGCCGAGCGCCTCGCTGTTGCAGCCGGCCACGGGCTGCGCGAGCGCGGTGACCGCCGCCAGCACGGCGCCGCTGCGCAGCCGCTCGGCGGTGTGGTCCTGGTCGTCCACGGTCAGGTCGAGCAGCGCCGATGCTTCCTGTCGCGCGAAAGCCGCGGCCCCCGCCATGAACCATGTGGCTAGGCTGTCGGCGTTCACGGCCACGCGCACCGTGACCCGCTCGCCTTGCGCACCGCCCGTGCCGAGCGCGGGCAGGGCATCGCGCAGTTCGTGTTCGAGCATGCCCACGCGCTCGACGTGGCGGCAGAGCTGCTGCCCGGCCTCGGTGGCGACGCACGGTGCGCCGCGCACCAGCAGCGCGCCGCCCGTGCGTTCCTCAAGCAGTTTCACGCGCTGCGAGACGGCCGAAGGCGTGACGTTCAAGGCCCGCGCCGCGCGCTCGAAGCTGCCTTCGCGCACCACGGCGGACAGGGCACGGAGGGCGGCGTAGTCGAGCATCGGTTGAGATATTTAGTAAAACTGAATAAGGCTTAGGAAGTTTAGTTTGAATTAATCGGCACGCGGCGGCAAGCTCGGCGCCATGCCCGTCGAACAAGTCACCGCCGCCTTCGCCAACGGCCTCTTCATGAGCCTGGCGTTGATCGTCGCCATCGGCGCGCAGAACGCCTACGTGCTGCGCCAGGGCCTGCGGCGCGAGCATGTGAGCGCCGTGGTGCTGTTCTGCGCCGCGAGCGATGCGGTGCTGATCGCGGCCGGCGTGGCCGGCATGGCGCAGGCGCTGCAAGGCCGGCCCGCGCTGGCCGCCGTGCTCGCGGGGCTCGGCGCGCTGTTCCTCGGCGCCTACGGCCTTCGCGCGCTCTGGCGCTCGCGGCATTCAGGCGCGCTGCGCGCGGCCGCAGAGGGGCTGCCGCTCTCGCGCGCCGCGGTGCTCGCGCAGGCCGCGGGCTTCACTTTGCTGAACCCGCATGTGTACCTCGACACGGTGCTGCTCGTGGGCGGCACCGGGGCGCAGTACGCGGGCCCGCTCAAGGCGTGGTTCGTCGCGGGTTCGGCGCTCGCGAGCGTGCTGTGGTTCTCGGCGCTCGGCTTCGGTGCGCGCCGGCTCGCGCCGATATTCGCGCGGCCGCGCGCCTGGCAGGTGCTCGACATGCTGATCGGCGGCACCATGCTGCTGCTGGCCATGGCACTCGCGCGGCGCGCGATCGCCAGCCTGTAGGGCCGCCCTCGGCGGCGCGTTAAGCTTGCCGCATGCCCCAGAAGAAGAAAGCCGGCGCCGCCCCGCGCACCACCGCCCGGTCGTTGCCCTCATCGCCGGCGCGAAAGTCCGCGCGACCGCACGAGGTGCGCATCATCGGAGGCCAATGGAAGCGCACCCGTCTTGCCGTGGCCGACAAGCCCGGCCTGCGGCCGACGCCCGACCGCGTGCGCGAGACGCTGTTCAACTGGCTCGCGAGCCTGGCGGGCGTCGGCGGCGGCGAGCTGCCGGGCTGGCACTGCATCGACGCCTTCGCCGGCACCGGCGCGCTCGGCTTCGAAGCAGCCTCTCGTGGCGCCGCGAGCGTGCTGCTCTGCGAGCAGGACGCGGCGCTGGCCGCGCAACTGCAGGCGACCAAGACCAAGCTCGCGGCCGAGGCCGTGCGCATCGAACGCGGCAACGGCGCCAGCGCGCTCGAACGCGCGCCGGCCGCCAGCCTCGATGCGGCCTTTCTCGATCCGCCGTTCGAGAGCACGGCGCTCTACGAACCCGCACTGCGGGCCGCCGCGCGCGCCGTGAAAGCCGGCGGCGCGATCTACCTCGAAGCGCCGCAGCGCTGGAGCGCCGAAGCGCTCGCCGCGCTCGGCCTTGTCGAATTTCGTTACCTGAAGGCGGGCGCAGTGCATGCGCACCTGCTGCGGCATGCCGCGCAGGGGACTGCATAATCCGCCGAACAAGCCGCACCGGCTGCATGAGGAGGAAGCAACATGGCCAGCAACGTGATCGCGGTTTATCCCGGCACCTTCGATCCCATCACCCTCGGCCACGAGGACGTGGTGCGGCGCGCAACCCAGCTTTTTTCCAGGGTCATCGTCGCTGTCGCGGCGGGCCACCACAAGAAGGCGCTGTTCACGCTGCAGGAGCGCATCGAGATGGCGCGCGAAGCGGTCGAGCCCTTCGGCGAGGCCGTCACCGTCGAGAGCTTCTCGGGCCTGTTGCGCGACTTCGTCGTGGCGCGCGGCGGCAAGGCGATGGTGCGCGGCCTGCGCGCGGTGACCGACTTCGACTACGAGTTCCAGCTCGCGGGCATGAACCGCTCGCTGATGCCCGACGTGGAGACCGTGTTCCTCACGCCGAGCGACAAGTACCAGTTCATCTCGAGCACCTTCGTGCGCGAGATCGCGATGCTCGGCGGCGAAGTCCACAAGTTCGTCTCGGCCGACGTCGAGAAGCAGCTCGCCGCGAAGGTCCGCAGCCTCGGTCGTGAGTGAGCACGGCGCCGGGCCGCCACACACAGTGAGCAGCAACCGGTCGCCCATGCCGCGCCTGCATGCGCTGGGCGATGCGGCCTTGCTGTGCGAACTGCCCGCGCCTGCCACCCTCGCGCAGCAGCAGCGCATCTGGGCGCTCGGCGCCGAGGTGCAGCAGTGGCCCGGCGTGGGCGAAGTGCTGCCGGGCATGAACAACCTCACGCTGACCTTCGATCCCACCGTGACCGCCATCGACGCGCTGATGACGCGCGTGGCCGATGCCTGGCCGCGGCTTTCGGCTGCGGCGGTGGAGGGCAGGACGGTGGAGATTCCCGTTGCCTACGGTGGCGAGCACGGCCCCGACCTCGCAGACGTCGCGGCGCACACGGGGCTCACGCCGGCCGAAGTGGTGCGGCGCCACAGCAGCGCCGACTACGTGGTCTACCTGCTCGGCTTCCTGCCGGGCTTTGCGTTCATGGGCGGGTTGCCGCCCGAGCTCGCCACGCCGCGCCGTGCCGAGCCGCGCACCGCGGTGCCGGCGCGCTCGGTCGGCATCGGCGGCGAGCAGACGGGCATCTACCCGCTGGTGTCGCCGGGCGGCTGGCAACTCATCGGCCGCACCGCGCTCGAACTGTTCGATCCGGCGGCCGAGCCGCCCACGCTGCTGCGCCCGGGCGACCGGGTGCGCTTCGTCGTCGAGAGCGTGCAGACATGATCGTCGTGCAGAAGCCGGGCATGCTCGCCTCGGTGCAGGATCTCGGGCGCCACGGCCACCGCCAGCTCGGCATCTGCCCCGGGGGCGCGCTCGACGTGCTGGCGCTCACGCTCGCGAACCGGCTGGTGGGCAATGCCGACGGCGCCGCGGGGCTCGAGATCACGCTGGGCGGCTGCGAGATCCGCTTCGAATCCGACACGCGCATCGCGCTCGTGGGCGACGGCTTCGGTGCCAGGCTCGACGGCGCGCCGGTGTGGCCTTGCTGGAGTGTGCCGGTGGCGGCGGGCCAGACCTTGACGCTCGCCGGCGCCAACGCGGCCGGCGTGAAGAAGGCCGGCCTGCGCAGCTGGCTCGCGGTGGCCGGCGGCATCGACGTGCCGCCGGTGCTCGGCTCGCGCAGCACCGACCTGAAGGCCGGCTTCGGCGGCCACCAGGGCCGTGCGCTGCGAAAGGGCGACCGGCTGCCGCTCGGCGCCTCGCGGCTCTCGGCCGCGCAGCGCGCGCAGCGCCCGTTCGGGCTGCGCGGCCCGGCCTGGGAGAGCGACGAAGAAGAGGGCGCCGGCACCATCGCGCTGCGCGTGCTGCCGGGGCCGGAGTTCGAGCAGTTCACCGCCGACGCGCAGGCGCTGCTCTGGCGCGAGCGCTGGCGCATCACGCCGCAAAGCAACCGCATGGGCAGCCGGCTCGCAGGCGCCGAACTGCAGCGCCGGCGCAGCATCGACATGCTGTCGTCGGGCGTGATCCCCGGCACCATCCAGGTGCCGCCCTCGGGCCAGCCGATCATCCTGATGGGCGACGCGCAGACCACGGGCGGCTATCCGCGCATCGGCGTGGTGATCCGGGCCGACCTCTGGAAGCTCGCGCAGGCGCCGCTCGCGGGCCGGCTGCGGCTGGTGCAGGTCGACCTGCCGGCCGCGCTCGAGGCCTGGGCCGGGCAGCAGCGCTATCTCGCGCAGGTCGCGCAAGGGCTTGCGGCGGCAGGGTGGCCGGCGCGGGCATAGACTGTGCGAGCGCAAGCGCACGGCCGGTGCCGTGGCGCCGCGCGCCTCGAAGCGAAGGAAGAGATCCCATGCACATCGACCTGAATGCCGACCTCGGCGAAGGCGCGGGCAGCGACGAAGCGCTGCTCGGGCTCGTGAGTTCCGCCAACATCGCCTGCGGCTGGCATGCGGGCGACGCCAAGACCATGCAGCAGTGCGTGCGCTGGGCGTTGGCGCACGGCGTGGCCATCGGCGCCCATCCGAGCTTCCCCGACCGCGAGAACTTCGGCCGCAGCACCATGCACCTGCCGCCCGACGAGATCGTCGCCAACGTGCTCTACCAGGTCGGCGCGCTGGCCGCGATCGTCAAGGCCGAGGGCGGCCAGCTCTCGCACGTCAAGGCGCATGGCCAGCTCTACAACCAGGCGGTGAAGGAGCCCGAACTCGCCGATGCGCTGTGCGAGGCCGTGCGCCGCTTCGATCCCGCGCTGAGGTTCTTCGGCCTCGCGGGCAGCGGCATGATCGACGCCGCGCGCCGCGCCGGGCTGACGCCGGTCGAGGAAGTGTTCGCCGACCGCGGCTACATGCCCGATGGCAGCCTGGTGCCGCGCAGCCAGCCCGGCGCGCTGATCGAGGACGAGGAACAGTCCCTCGCGCAGACGCTCTCGCTGGTGCGCGAACGCAGGGTGACCGCCATCGACGGCAGCAGCGTGCCGGTCAATGCCCAGACCGTCTGCCTGCACGGCGACGGCGCCCATGCGCTGGCCTTTGCGCGCCGGATCCGCGAGCGGCTTGAGCAAGAGGGCATCGCCGTGCGCGCGATGGCGGCCTGAGCCCATGGCCACCGTGGCGCAGCGCACCGATGTCCTGCTGACCGGCTTCGATCCCTTCGACCGCGAAGCGCTGAACCCCTCGTGGGAGGCCGTGCAGGCGCTCGACGGCTGGCGCTGCGGCCAGGCCACGGTGCACGCGCGGCGCATGCCCTGCGCGTTCGGCGCGTCCATCGAGGCGCTGGCGGCGGCAATGGACGAATTGCGCCCGCGGCTGGTCCTGTGCATCGGCCAGGCCGGCGGCCGTGCCGAGATCACGCCCGAGCGCGTGGCCATCAACGTCGACGACGGCCGCATCGCCGACAACGCCGGCCGTCAGCCGATCGACGTGCCGGTGGTGCCCGGCGCGCCTGCGGCGTATTTCTCGACCCTGCCGATCAAGGCCATCGTGCGCGACCTGCGTGCTGCGGGCATCCCGGCGTCGGTGTCGAACACCGCCGGCACGTTCGTCTGCAACCACATCTTCTACGGCCTGATGCATCGAATCGGCATGCAGCCGGGGGGAGAGGTGCGCGGTGGCTTCATCCACATTCCGTACCTGCCCGAACAGGCGGCGCGCTTTCCCGGCGCGCCGAGCATGGCGCTCGCCACCATGGTCGCGGCGCTGCGCGTGGCGGTGTCGACCGCGCTCGCAACAGACAAGGACGTGAGCGAGACCGGCGGTCAGCTCCACTGAGCCAGCCACGCGGCGAGCGCCGCGTTGACGAGCGCGGGCTTCTCCATCGTGAGCATGTGGCCGCACTGCGGCACCCACACCAGCTGCGCATGCGGCATCAGCGCAGCCATCTCGCGCGTGCAGTCGGGCGGCGTGAGCCGGTCGGTGTCGCCACACATCAGCAGCACCGGCATGCGCAGCGAAGGCAAGTGCTGGCGCGCATCGGGGCGACGCATCACCGCGCGGTTCTGGTGCACCAGCTGTTGCGCCCCGGCATCGAGCACGATCTCGAGGTAGCGCTGCAGCAGCGCCTCGTCGGCCGCCTGCGCGGGATGGAACGCGAACACGGTGTTGGGCTCGATCACGTCGCGCAGCTCGCCGCGTTCGAACAGTTCGATCGCACCCTGGCGCAGCTCGGCCATTTCGGGCGCCTCGGGCCGCGCGTTGGTGCCCAGCAGCGCCAGCCCGGCGATGCGGTCGGGCGCCTGGCGCGCGGCTTCCATGGCGACCATGCCGCCCATCGAGGCGCCGCAGAGCACGAGCGCGCCGCTGTGCTCGCGCAGCACGGCGGCGGCCATCGACTCGATGGTGTCGTGACGCATGTGGGCATCGCTCACGCGGGGTTCGAGCGCGCGCGGCAAAACCGGAAGCTGGGCTTCCCAGAGACGTTCGTCGCAGGCGAGGCCGGGCAGCAGGACGAGTTGGGGCATGCGGCGGATTTTGCGCCATCGTCGTCCTTGCGTGTTCCGGGCGCGCAGGTGGCGGCGCTGCAACACACGGCGCGGCCGGCAGCCTGAACGTCACGCAGGCCATGGACAATGGACCTCCCATGCCCACCACCGCACCCGAAGCCGCCACCCCCACCGAGTTCATCCTGATCCGCCACGGCGAAACCGCCTGGAACCGCGAGCTGCGCTTCCAGGGCCATGCCGACGTGCCGCTCAACGACATCGGCCATGAGCAGGCGCGGCGCCTGGGGTTGCGGCTCGCGGGCGAGGTCGCGCAGCATCTGGTCAGCAGCGACCTCCTGCGCGCCCAGCAGACGGCGGCCCCGGCGGCGCTGCAGCTGTCGCTGCCGGTGGTGACCTCCGCCGGCCTGCGCGAGCAGCATTTCGGTGTCGTCGAAGGCATGCGCGCCGAGGAGATCCAGGCACAGCATCCCGATGCCTGGGCCCAATGGCTGGAGTTCCGCGAGGACCACGCCATGCCGCAGGGCGAGTCGGCGCGCGAATTCCATGCGCGCATCGTCGCGGCGCTCGGCAGCCTCGCGGCGGCCCATCGCGGGCAGCGCGTGGTGGTGGTCACGCACGGCGGCGTGCTCGACATGGTGTGGCGCACCGCGCGTGGCCAGAGCCTGAGCGGTCCGCGCCAGAGCGACATTCCGAACGCCGGCTTCAACCGCATCCGCATGGCCGATCCCGCGCGCCCCGACGCCATCGAGATCGTCGACTGGGCCGACACGCGGCATCTCGCCGACCTGCCGCCGCAGCCGGTCTACGACCAGCGCCGGCACCTGGCCACGCGCTGAGGCGGGGTCAGCCGCGCTCCGCCAACGTCGGCAGCCCGAGCCGCGCATACACCGCGCCCGCCTGGCGCCGCAGCCGCAGCGATTCCGGCTGACCATTGCGCTGCTGCTGCAGCGTGCCCTGCGCGGCCGTGAGCGTGGCGCGGCTGCCCGCGCGCACCAGCGCGTCGAGGTACAGCTGCTCGAACAGGTCGCGCTGCGCATGGCTGCCGCCGATCTCGACGAGGCGCGGCAGTGCGCTGCCGAGCCCTTGGATCGCCGCCGCGAAGTCGCCGCGCGCGTGCGCGTGCAGGCCCCGCGCCGCCGGCACGCAGACCTGCGCCCAGGCCGTGCGCGTGGAAAGCGGCGCGCGCGCCGCATGTGCTTCGATGTTGCCGAGCAGCGCATCGGCTTCGCCGCGGCCCGCGCGTGCGAGGCCGTAGAGGTATTGCAGGTCGAGAAAAGGCAGCACGTGGTCGGCCTGGCGCTGCAGCAGATGCGCCGCGACGTCGTCCCAGCGCGGACCCACGTCGATGCCCGCGAGTTCCAGGCGCGCGAGCAGCGAGACGGCGCCGATCTGGTCCTGCGAATAGTCCTTTGCCACGCCCCAGACCTCGCGGTCGTACACCGCGAGCGCCTCGGCGTCGCGGCCGAGCTCGATCAGGAACAGCGCCAGATGCCACCAGTTGTGCGTGACCATGAACGAGTTGAGCCCGGTCCAGGTGTCGGCCACGCCCTGCATGAAGGCAAGCCCTTCGGCGAGCCGGCCCTCGGTGAGCATCACGTGCGCGAGCGCGTGGTGCGCCCAGGGTTCCTTGCGGCACATCGCGATGGCGCGGCGCGCGCTCGCTTCGGCCTCGCGCATCAGGTGGCATTGCTCGTAGCCGAAGGCGGCCATGCCGTGCACCTGCGGCACCTCGGCCGCGGCGGGCAGCGCGGCGAGCGCGAGCCGCAGCATGCCGGGGCAGTCGCCGGTGTTGAAGCAGTGGTATTGGCCGAGCTTCAGCGACACGAGGTCGCGCGGATGCGCGCGGGCCTGTTCCTCGTGCAGGGCGATGGCCCGTGCGATGTCGCCTTCGGCCCAGGCTTGGGCGGCTTCGATGTAGCGCCGTTCGCGCGGCGTGACGCGTGCCGCGCCCGCCGCAGCGCGCGCGAGGAACGGGCGCGCATTCGCCGTGGCATCGCGCGATTCGGCGAACAGATGCAGCGTGGCGCAGTAGGCCTGCACGATGGGGCTCATGTCGTGCTCGGCCAGCGCGAGCAGGTTGGCCGCGCGGGATTCGGTCGCGACGAAGCCCATCACGAAGTCCTCGATGAGCGGCAGGCTCGCGGCGTCGTCGAGCGTGAGCGGATTGCCGAAGCTGTCGGCATGCGAAGGAGCGGCGGGCATGGCCGGATGGTGCCATGCCCTGCCGCAGGCTTCAAACGCCGGCCAGCTGGTGGCGGTACTCCTGCGTCCTGCCGCCGTAGCCGTAGGCGGCGCCGCGCGCGTCGATCACATGGATGTACGACACCTCGTGCAGGTCGGGCCGCAGCCGCTGCATCGCGGCATGCACCTCGCGCAGGTAGCGCGCCTTCTCGGCCTTGGTGTTGGTCTCGTCGGTCACGCTGATGTCGAGATGGAAGGCCGACCTTCCCAGCGCGGCCAGCGACTGCCCGCCGATGAACCAGGCGTCGGCTGCAATGTATTGCACCGTGATGGCGATCACCGGCAACTGCTTCCCGAGCACGCTCTGGGTCAGCTCGGCGACCGCATCGACCGTCTTGCGGGTCAGCTGGGCATCGGGCTCGCCCGAGAGGTGGACAACGATATGCGGCATCTGGAACTCCTTGGTTGAATCGATGGGCTCATTGTGGGCGGCCGCTGGCCATCGGAAAAGCAGGAAGATATGATGCGAGCCATCGACCAATCCGATGGATGACAAGCATGCAGAACTTCGACCTGGAGCAGCTTCGGACCCTGGCCGCCGTGGTGGAGGCCGGCAGCCTTACGGCGGCGGCACCGCGGGTGTTCCTGTCGCAATCGTCGGTCAGCGAGCAGATCCGCAAGCTCGAGGAGCGTGCGGGCCAGTCATTGCTCACGCGCAGCAAGGCGGGCGTGGCACCGACCGAGGCGGGGCTGCGGCTGCTGGGCTATGCGCGGCGCATCCTCGCGCTCAGCGACGAGGCCTTCCGCGACCTGCGCGGCGAGGCCCTGCAGGGCGAGCTGCGGCTCGCGGTGACCGACTATTTCCGCCCCGGCGATCTCACGCGGCTGCTCGGCCGCCTTGGCGAGAGCTATCCGAAGGTGCGCCTGCACGTCAGCATCCTCAAGAGCGACGCGCTGCGGGCGGCCTATGCGCGCGGGGAGTTCGACGTGGCGCTCGGCATGCACATCGCCGGCACGCCCGCGTCGGGCGCCGGCGCAGCGAAGCCTGCGGTGATCCGGCGCGAATCGCTGGCATGGCTGGGCGCCACGGGCATGCGGCGCGAACGCGGCGAACCGCTTCGCTTGCTGGCGCTACCGGACAACTGCTCGCTGCACCAGTTCACGGTGGCATTGCTGCGGCGGCGCCGCGTGCCCTACGTGCTGGCGCACGTGGCGTCGGGCGTGGCGGGGCTGCAGTCGGCACTGGCGGCGGGCCTCGGCGCCGCCTGCCTGAACGAATCGGCGGTGTGCGAGGGCGTGGCCCCGCTGGCGCCGCCGCACGGCCTGCCGGCCTTGCCGCGCGTCGCGTTCCAGTTGCTGTCCGGGCGCCGCGGCGAGACGGCGTTCGTGACGCGGGCGCGCGAGATGCTGGCGAGCCAGCTCGCCTGACGGCGACGCCGGCGATGCCGCTCAGCGCGCGGGTGGCAGCGGCCAGGGCCGCTGCGTATCGCGCACCTGCTCGAATGCACGTGCAACGCGCAGCACGCCGAGGTCGTCGAAGCGCTGGCCGGCGATCTGCAGGCCGATCGGCAGCCCGCTCGCCGCATAGCCGCAGTTCACCGACGCGGCCGGCTGCTCCGACATGTTGAACGGCACCGTGAAGCCGATGTGTTCGAGCGGCCGCAGCGGGTCGTTGGTGGGCGAGGGCGCTTCCGCGGCCGCGGGCATGTTCGGCGACACCGGCGAGATCACGTAGTCGAAGCGCGCGCAGGCCTGTACCGCGGCCACGCGCGTCGCATGGAACTGGCTGAAGCCGCGGAACACATGCTCGCCGCTGAACCCGGCGGCGCTCTCGGCCCATTCGCGGATGTACGGCAGCACCTTGGCGCGCTGGTCGGGGCGCAGCGCCTTCATGTCGACGAGCGAGCGCATGCGCCAGAAATGGTCCATGCCGTCGAGCATCGCCTGCGACATGAACGGCTGCATCGGCTCGACGATGGCACCGGCCGCCTCGAACAGCCGCGCCGCATGCTCGACCGCCGCCTGGATCTCGGGGTCGACGGCCAGGCCGCAGCCGGCGTCGAGCAGCAGGCCGACATGCAGGCCGCGCAGATGGTCGGGCGAGACATCGAAGCCGGCCCAGTCGATGACCTCGGTCGGCAGGCTCATGCTGTCGCGCGCATCGGGGCGCGACAGCACCTGCATCATCAGTGCCGCGTCGCCCACGCTGCGGGTCATCGGCCCGGCGGCGCGGCCCATGTAGGGCGGGTCGATCGGAATGCGCCCGAGGCTCGGCTTGAGCGTGAAGATGCCGCACCAGCTGGCCGGCAGGCGCAGCGAGCCGCCGATGTCGGTGCCGAGGTGCAGCGGGCCGTAGCCCGCAGCCGCCGCGGCGCCCGCGCCCGCGCTCGAGCCGCCCGGCGTGCGGCCGAGGTCCCACGGGTTGCGCGCGAGCGTGTGGAAGCTCGACAGCCCCGAAGACAGCATGCCGTAGTCCGGCATGGTGGTCTTGCTCACGATGACCGCGCCGGCCTCCTTGAGCCGCGCGGCCGGCGGTGCATCGGCCGCAGCCGGCTGGAGATCGGTGGCGGCCGTGCCGGCCGGCATCGGGTCGCCGCGCGTCGCGATGTTTTCCTTGATGGTGGCCGGCACGCCGTCGAGCGGGCCGAGCGGCTCGCCGCGCAGCCAGCGCGCCTCGGAAGCGCGCGCCTGTTCGAGCGCGGCCTCGGGGCGGAACAGCCAGGTGGCCTGCAGATGCGGCTCCCAGCGCCCGATGTGGGCGATCACGGCCTGCGTGACCTCGACCGGCGACAGCGCCTTGCCGCGGTAGGCGGCGGAGAGTTCCTGTGCCGACAGTTCGTTCAACCGCCTCATCCCCACGACAGCGCCGAAAGGTCGTTGACGAAGATCGGGTTCTCCTTCCAGAGACCCTTCACGTTCTTCTTGGCCACGGTCGGGAACTGCGGCTGGTACAGGAAGCCGTTGACCGCATCGGCGGCCAGCATCTTCTGCGCCTCGCCGAGCAGCTTGTTGCGCTCGGCGGCGTTGCCGGTGCTCTTGATCTTGTCGAACAGCGCATTGAAGGCCTTCGACTGGTAGCCCCAGTAGTAGTCGGCCTTGGCATAGTTGCCGAGGTCGAAGGGCTCGACGTGCGAGACGATCGAGAGGTCGTAGTCCTTGTTGCCGTAGGTGCCGCTGAGCCACTGGGCCCACTCGACGTTCTGCACCTTGACGCGGATGCCGACCTTGGCGAGCTGGGCCACGATCACCTCGCCGCCCTGGCGCGCATAGGGCGGCGGCGGCAGGGTCATCGTGAGTTCGAGCGGCGTCTTCACGCCCGCTTCGGCGAGCAGCTTCTTGGCCTTCTCGACGTCGTGCGGGTTCACGCCGGTGGTGTCGACGTAGCCCGCCGCGCCGGGCACGTAGTGGCTGCCGATCGGCACGCCGAAGCCGTCGGCCGCGCCTTCGATCACGGCCTTGCGGTCGATGGCAGCGAGGATCGCACGGCGCACGCGCACGTCGTCGAGCGGCTTCTTCGCATTGTTGATCGACAGGATGGTCTTGGCGCGCGAGCCCGCGAGGATGGTCTGGAACTGCGGGTTCATCTTGAACTGCGGCACCACGCGCGTGCCGATGCGGGTGAACACGTCGACGTCGCCGGCCAGCAGCGCGGCCGCCTGCGCCGCGGCGTCGGCGATGAAGCGGAAGGTCACCTTGTTGATCTTCGCCGTGGCGGGGCTGCGGAAGCCTTCCCACTTGCTCAGCGTGATCGAGGAGCCCCGGGCCCAGTTGTCGAGCTTGTACGGTCCGGTGCCCATGGGCTTGGTGGCATTGGTGTCGGCGCTCTTGGGCTCGACGATGACCGCGGTGGCCTGGCCGAGCACGAACGGCAGATCGGGATCGATCTCCTTGTTGATGACGACCACCGTGTGCTCGTCGACCACCTGCGTGCTCAGGTTCTGGAAGGTGCGCTTGTCCTTGTTGGTGCTCTTGTCGCCGCCCGCGCGGTCGAACGAGAACTTCACGCTGCTCGCATTGAACGGCTCGCCGTTCTGGAACTTGACGCCGCGCCGGAGCTTGAAGGTGTAGGTCTTGAGGTCGGGCGAGACTTCCCAGCTTTCGGCGAGCAAGGGCGTGACGCTGCCGTCGACATTGATCTTGGTCAGCGTCTCGAGAATGTTGTAGTGCACGATTTCCGCGATCGCGGCCGCGGCGCCGGCGGTCGGGTCGAGGCCCGGCGGCTCGAGTGCCATGCCGATCACGAGGGCGTCCTTCCGTCCCTGCGCCAGGCCGGTGACGGGGGAGGCCAGCGCCACGGTGGCGCCAGCGGTGGCAAGGAGGGTGCGACGGTTCAACATACGTTGTGATCTCCGGAATGACGATGAAGGGCACGCAGCACGAAAGATGCCACGTGCGGCGGGCTCATTCTCTCGCAGCGAAGGCGAAGCCGATGGCTGCGCCGGGTGGTTTTTCCTCGGGACGTTCCCGGATGCGCCTTCGGCTCGGCCGGCTCAGGCCGCGAGCACGGTGCCACCTGCGGGTGCGCGCGGCACGGCATCGAGCAGCGTGCGCGTGTACGGATGCTGTGCATGGCGAAAGAGCTCGCCGGGCGGACCCTGCTCGACGATCTGCCCCTTCCACACCACGCAGACCTCGTCGCAGAGGTGGTTGACCACCGCGAGCTCGTGGCTGATGAGCAGGTAGCTGATGCCGAACTGCTGCTGCAGGTCCTGCATGAGGTTGAGCACCTGCGCCTGCACCGAGACGTCGAGCGCGCTCACCGGCTCGTCGGCCACGATGAGCTTCGGGCGCGTGATGAGCGCGCGGGCGATCGCGATGCGCTGGCGCTGGCCGCCCGAGAATTCGTGCGGGTACTTGTCCATGTCGGTGCTGCGCAGGCCCACCGCGGCGAGTGCCTCGGCCGCGCGCTCGCGCTGTTCGGCACGACCGGTTTCGGCCAGCGCCTCGAGCGGTTCGGCCACGACGCGTGCCACCGTCTGGCGCGGATCGAGCGAGCCGTAGGGGTCCTGGAACACCATCTGGAAATCGCGCCGCGCGGTTCGCAGCTCGCGCTTCGGCAGCCGGTGCAGGTCGCGGCCCAACATGTGCACGCTGCCCGAGGTGGGCGTGTCGAGCGCCATCACGAGGCGCGCGATGGTCGACTTGCCCGAGCCGGATTCGCCGACGATGCCGAGGCTGCGGCCCGCCGCCACCTCGAAGCTCACGCCGTTGAGCGCCTTGACGAGCGCTGGCGGGCCGAACAGCTTCTCGCGCGGCAGCGCGTAGTGGCGCACGAGGTCCTTCACCTCGAGCAGCGGCGGTGCGGCCGATGGGCTGGCGATGGTCGTCTGGTTCATGTTGCGAGTGCGCCTTCGGCCGCGATCTCGGGCAGGCGGATGCAGCGCACGGCGTGCTCGTGCCGCAGCATCACGGGCGGCGGGCGGATCGCCTGGCAGGCGTCGACGGTGTATTGGCAGCGGCCCGCAAACGGACAGCCGGGCGGCAGGTCGACCAGTTCGGGCACGCTGCCGCGGATGGTTGCAAGCCGAACGCCGCGCGGCGCACCGAGCGCCGGCCGTGCGGCGAACAGGCCCTGCGTGTACGGATGCGCGCGCGCGGCGAACACGGCCTCGGTCGGCCCGCTCTCGACCACGCTGCCGCCATACATCACGAGCATCTTCGACACGCTCTGGGCGATCACGCCGAGGTCGTGCGAAATCAGGATCAGCGCCATGCCGCGTTCCGCGACAAGTTCCTGGATCAAGGCGAGGATCTGCTTCTGGATCGTGACGTCGAGCGCGGTGGTGGGTTCGTCGGCGATCAGCAAGTCGGGTCCGCAGGCCAGCGCCATCGCGATGCCGATGCGCTGGCGCTGGCCGCCCGAGAACTGGTGCGGATACGCATCGAGCCGCGACGCGGCGTCGGGAATGCCCACGCGCTCCAGCAGGGCCAGCGCCTCCTTGCGCGCGTCGCCCTTCGACAGTCCGCGGTGCAGCCGCAGCGGCTCGCCGACCTGGCGCACGATGGTGTGCACCGGGTTCAGCGCCGTCATCGGCTCCTGGAAGATCATGCCGATGCGGTTGCCGCGGAGGCGGCACATGGTTCTTTCGTCCTGCCCCACGAGCTCGGTGCCGTCGAAGCGGATGCTGCCGCTGACCCGCGCGGTCGATGGCAGCAGGCCCATCAGCGACTGCACCGTGATCGACTTGCCGCAGCCCGATTCGCCCACGATGCCCATCGTCTCGCCGCGCTCGAGCGTGAAATCGATGCCGCGCACGGCCTCGGCCGGCCCGCGCTGCGTCTGCAGTTCGACGTGCAGGTCCTTGACTTGGAGAAGTGGCATACCGGTCACCGGGCGCGCGCGAGGCGCGGATCGAGCAGGTCGCGCAGGCCGTCGCCGAGCAGGTTCAGGCCGAGCACCGCCAGCACGATCGCCATGCCCGGGAACACCGCGAGCAGCGGCGACTGGAACATCATGGTCTGCGCTTCGCTGAGCATGCGGCCCCACGAAGGCTGCGGCGGCTGCGTGCCCAGGCCGAGGAACGACAGCGCCGCCTCGGCCAGGATCGCGATCGCGAAGCGGATCGTGATCTGCACGATCAGCACGGCGGAGATGTTCGGCAGCACGTGCTGCATCGTGATCGCGAACGGACCCTTGCCGCAGGCGCGCGACGCGGCCACGTACTCGCGCGACCAGACGGCGTTGGCCGAGGCGCGCGTGATGCGCGCGAAGGTCGGGATGTTGTAGATGCCGATGGCGATGATCGCGTTGACGATGCCGGCGCCGAACACCGCGGTCATCATGATGGCCGACAGGATGGCCGGAAACGCGAGCGTGAAGTCGGTGAGCCGCATGATCGCTTCCTCGACCCAGCCGCGCCGCGCCGCGGCCAGGAGGCCGAGCGCGGTGCCGATCACGAGGCCGATGCCGACCGCGATCACGCCCACCAGAATCGAGGCGCGCGCGCCCACGAGCAGCAGCGAGGCCACGTCGCGGCCGTAGGCCTCGGTGCCGAGCCAGTGCGTGCCCGACGGCGGCTGCAGCTTGTTGGCCATGTCGATCTCGTAGGGCGAGAACGGCGTCCACACGAGTGAAAGGGCGGCCGCGACGAGCAGCAGCAGCGTGAGCACGCCGCCGATGACGAAGCTGCGGTGCCGCAGTGCGCGGCGCCAGAATCCGGGGACCTTGAGCGCCGCTGCGCTCGGGGCTGTGGTTGTGGCGCTCATATGTCGCTCGCCTTGATGCGCGGATCGATCACGGCATACAGCACGTCGACCACGAAATTCACGATGACCACCATGGCTGCGAGCAGCATCACGCAGTTGCGCACCACGATCAGGTCGCGGTTGCCGATGGCCTCGAAGATGAGCCGCCCGAGGCCCGGCAGGTAGAACACTTTTTCGATCACGATGGTGCCCGCGAGCAGTTCGGCGAACTGCATGCCCATGACCGTCACGACCGGGATCATGGCGTTGCGCAGCACGTGGGTCCAGAGCGCCGCGCGCTGCGAAACGCCCTTGGCGCGCGCGGTGCGCACGAAATCCTCGCGCATCACCTCGAGCACCGCCGAGCGCGTGATGCGCGCAAGGATCGCGGCCTGCACCACGGCCAGCGACAGCGCCGGCAGCAGCAGCGACTTGAAGCCCGCGAAGATGCCCTCGCTCCAGCCGCCGAAGCCACCCGCAGAGAACCACTGGAGCTGCACCGAAAACACCAGGATCAGCAGGATCGCGAACCAGAAGTTCGGAATGGCGATGCCCACCTGCGTGAGCCCCATGAGGCCCACGTCGCCGAGCTTGTTGTGGCGCGCCGCCGCCGTCACGCCGACCAGCAGCGCAAGCACGGTGGTGAAGGCCATCGCCAGCAGCGCGAGCGGCACGGTGAGCGCGAGCCGTTCGAGGATCAGGTCGAGCACCGGCGAGCTGTAGGCGTAGCTGTCGCCGAGATCGCCGGTCAGCAGGCCGGCGATCCAGTGCCAGTAGCGGGTCCAGGCGGGCTGGTCGAGGCCGAGCTTGGCCGCGAGCGCCGCCACGGCCTCGGGCGCGGCATCGGGGCCCATGAGCAGCTGCGCGGCGTTGCCGGGCAGGATCTCCAGGACGAGAAAGACGATGACGGAGGCGCCGATCAGCGTGCCGATCAAGGTGGCGAGGCGCTTGAGAATGAACAGGCTCATGGGACGGGGCGCAGCATAACCCGACTCACGCAACAGTCGTGCCTTGTTCGCGATAATCGGGCATGGCTCTCATGATCACCGACGAATGCATCAACTGCGATGTCTGCGAGCCCGAGTGCCCGAACGATGCGATCTACATGGGCGTGGAGTTCTACGAGATCGATCCGCGCAAATGCACCGAGTGCGTGGGCCACTTCGACGAGCCGCAGTGCGTGCAGGTGTGCCCGGTCGCCTGCATCCCGGTCAATCCCGAGCATGTGGAGAGCCGCGAGACGCTCTGGCAGAAGTTCGAGCGCCTCGCCGCGGCCAAGGCAGCCGCTGCGGCGGCTGCGGGCGAATCGATTCCGCCTGCCCATTCAACGAGCCGCTGATCCGCTCGGCGGCTTGCGCTTGTTCCTGGCTTTTCTGCCGCCATCGGCAGGGGCCCGCTTTCCTGCCGATAGGCCGCCGCTGAACTGCGCGCTCGCGCCGCGCGGTTCCAGCGCGAGCTTGCGCTCGCGCGCCTTCGCGAGCCGCTCGGAGGCTTCGAGCCTGCGTTCGGCAAGGGCAGCCTGGCGGGCTTCTCGCGCTGCGCGCTGGTCACGCTCGTAGGCATTTCGCTCCAGGGCCAGTCGGCTGCGCTCGAGCTGGTCGGCGCGCGCCTCGTTCCTTCGGGTGGCCGCCTCCGCGGCGCGGCGATCCTCGTCGCTGCGCGCGTCATCCACTTTCAGGCGCTTTCCGCCCGCGCAGGGCTGGTCGCCGTAGGTATTTCCGCAGCGGTAGGCGGTCGAGCTCTGGGCCCATGCGGTGGCGCCGAAGACGCCGGAGGCCATCGAAAGAACCGCGGCGGCGGCAAATGCCGCGCCAGCGTGCCCTCGGCGGTAGCTGCTTCTGCGTGCTGCTTTTTCGTGCATTTTTCTTCTCTCCCTTTTTTCTTCTCCCGCGCTCTCGGGGCGGCTGGTCAGGTGACGGCGGGCGCGCCTCCTTCGCCGGGTTCGCGCCGCGGCGGCTTGGGCCGCGGCGGTTTGCTCGTGTGGATCAGGAGGGTGGCCTTCTCCATCTCGCCCGCCACCAGGGCAGGGGCGGCATGCAACGTGCGCACGATCGCGTCCTCGATGGCTTCGCGCTGCTCCTTCAGCGGCTTCTTGAGCACCCAGTTGACCACCTCCGACTTGACGCCGGGGTGTCCGATGCCCAGGCGCAGGCGCCAGTAGTCGCCGGTGCCGAGTTGGGCGTGGATGTCGCGCAGCCCGTTGTGCCCTGCATGGCTGCCGCCGAACTTGAGCTTGGCCTGGCCGGGCACCACGTCGAGCTCGTCGTGGACCACGAGGATCTCCTCGGGCGCGATCTTGAAGAAGCGCGCGAGCGCGGCCACCGATTTGCCCGAAAGGTTCATGAAGGTCTGGGGCTCGAGCAGCCAGACAGTCTGCCCGTTGACGCTGGTGCGCGCCATCAGGCCGTGATAGCTGCGTTCGGGCACCAGGTGGAGCTTCCAATCGCGCGCCAGGGCGTCGATCCACCAGAAGCCCGCGTTGTGCCGCGTTGCTTCGTACTCGGGCCCTGGATTGCCCAGGCCGACAAACAGCTTGATCATGCGGTGATTATCCTTTCCCGCCCCAAAGCAAAAGGCCCGCACGTGGCGGGCCTTCTGAAGGGAAGCGGAAGAAATTACTTCTTCTTCGCCGTTTTCGCGGCGGGCTTGGCCGCTGCGGCGGCGCCCTCTTCGGCGGGGGCTTCACCCTCGGCACCGACGACCGGCTCTTCCGCGACGAGCGGCGGCACGACCGACACGATGACCGGGTTCAGCTTGCCGTGGCTCACGAACTTCACGCCGCGGGGCAGCTTGATGTCGCTGACATGCAGCGTCGCGCCCTTGGTGATCTTCGAGAGGTCGACCTCGATGAACTCGGGCAGGTCCTTGGGCATGCAGCTGACTTCGAGTTCGGTCATCACGTGCGTGACGAGGTTGTGGTCGAGCTTGACGGCGTCGGACTCTTCCTCGCCCTTGTAGTGCAGCGGCACCTTCATGTGCAGGCGGGTCTTGGCGTCAACGCGCTGGAAGTCGATGTGCTGCACCAGCTGGCGGAACGGGTGGTATTGCACGTCGCGCAGCAGCACCTTGGTGGTGGCGCCAGCGAGTTCCATCTCGAGGACGGACGAATGGAAGGCTTCCTTCTTGAGGGCGTGCCACAGCGCGTTGTGATCGAGTTCGATCAGTTGGGGCTGGGCATCGCCACCGTAGACGATACCGGGCGTCTTGCCCGAAATGCGGAGACGGCGGCTCGCACCCGTGCCCTGCTTTGCGCGCTCATAAGCGACGAATTTCATAACAACTCCTGTGGGAGCCCACCGCGACCAGTGCGGCTCCGGTTCAACAAGGGCGCCGTTCCAAGAGTTGGAGGGCGCCCGCTTTTTGCCCGGTCAGAACAGGTTGTCCTGGTCCGAGAACAAACTCATCACCGACTCGCCCTTGGCAATGCGCTGGATCGTCTCGGCGATCAGCGGTGCCACGGAGAGCTGGCGGATCTTTCCGCAGCCGAGGGCGCCGTCGGAAAGGGGAATGGTGTTGGTCACGACCACTTCGTCGAGCGCCGACTGGGTGATGCGCTCGATGGCCGGGCCCGAGAAGATCGGATGCGTGCAATAGGCGTAGACGCTCTTGGCGCCGCGCTCCTTGAGCACTTCGGCCGCCTTCACCAGCGTGCCCGCGGTGTCGATCATGTCGTCCATGATCACGCAGTTGCGGCCATCGATCTCGCCGATCACGTTCATCACTTCGCTGACGTTGGCTTTGGGGCGGCGCTTGTCGATGATGGCGAGGTCGCAGTTCAGCTGCTTGGCGAGCGCACGCGCACGCACCACGCCGCCGACGTCGGGCGAGACCACGATCAGGTCTTCGTAGTTGCGCTGGCGCAGGTCGCCCAGCAGCACCGGCGACGCATAGATGTTGTCGACCGGAATGTCGAAAAAGCCCTGGATCTGGTCGGCGTGCAGGTCCATCGTGAGCACGCGCTCGACGCCCACCGTTTCGAGCAGGTTGGCCACCACCTTGGCCGAGATCGGCACCCGGCTCGAACGCGGGCGGCGGTCCTGGCGGGCGTAGCCGTAGTAGGGAATCACGGCGCTGATCCGCTCGGCCGAAGCGCGCTTGAGCGCGTCGACCATGATCAGCAGTTCCATGAGGTTCTCGTTGGTCGGCGCGCAGGTCGATTGAACGACGAACACGTCGCGGGCGCGGACGTTCTGGTTGATCTCGACCGTTACTTCGCCGTCGGAGAAGCGGCCGACGCGCGCGGCACCGAGCGTGGTGCCGAGGTTGTGCGCGATTTCTGCGGCGAGGCCAGGATTGGCGTTGCCGGTGAAAACCATGAAATCAGGGTGATTGGCCTGCATGAGCGCGTCCCGGCAGTGCGATTGGCTAAGAGGAAGCCACCAAAGAGTTCAAGTGTGGCGGCCCGTGGGCCGCCGATTATTGCAGCCGGTGGGCTGCAGAAGAAACACTGCGGCCATCGGGCCGCAGTTTGCAAGGTGCTGCGGTGGGTGAGACCGCAGCCCGAAAGATTTGGCAGGGGAGAAAGGATTCGAACCTTTGCATGCTGGAATCAAAATCCAGTGCCTTAACCAACTTGGCGACTCCCCTACACAGGTTGATGGCTTGCGCCACCCACCGATATATGTCGCATCGGACCGGTGAAGATCCGATTATCTTTCAGGTCGCCCATCCCATGAGTGGATGAACGGCCAGGTTGCTGCATTGACGAACCTGCCAGCCCGTGGGGGCCTCGGCCAGTTGCGCTTCGTGCGGCGCTTGCTGCATTTTCGCGAAAACCGAACTTCCGGAGCCGGTCATCCGGGCATGGAGTCCTTGGGCGCCGAGCCATTCGATGGCGTCGGAAACCGCGGGACAAAGCCGCTGGGCAACCGGCTGCAGGTCGTTGTGGCCGAAGTCGAAGACCGCATCACCGAGCCGGTGAACCTGGTCTGGCGCTTCAAGCTGTTCGCTATCTGCAGCAAAGCCCGAGATTATAGCAACAGGAGTTGCGCGTTGAAGATCGGACGCAGAAAAAATTAACCGGGTATCGAGTCCCTCGGGCGGCTTGACCACTGCGAAGCGCGCGGCGGGCACTGCCACGGGCCGGATCTGCTCGCCGATTCCCTCGACCCAGGCGTTGTGTCCGCCGAGGAAGAAGGGCACGTCGGCGCCCAGGCCCAGCCCGATCGCGGCGAGCCGCGACAGGGGCAGGTCCAGTTGCCAGAGCCGGTTCAGCGCCAGCAGGCAGGTGGCGGCATCCGAGGAACCGCCGCCCATGCCGGCCTGGGCGGGCACCGATTTGGCCACGCCGATGTGGGCGCCGAGCCCGGGTGGCGCATGGGCCTGCAGGGCACGGGCCGCGCGCAGCACCAGGTCGTCGGGCGGCAGCGGGGTGGTCAGGTCCTCGCGGCTGAGCTGGCCGTCGCGGCGCAGTTCGACGTGGAGCGTGTCGCACCAGTCGATCAGCATGAAGACCGACTGCAGCAGGTGGTAGCCGTCGTCGCGGCGGCCGGTGATGTGCAGGAAGAGGTTGAGCTTGGCCGGCGCGGGAAGGTCGTAGATCGCCTTCATGACCGCTCGAAGACGATGCGCAGGTCGGCCGTGGGGCTCGGCGCTTCGCGCGTGGCCTGCAAGCGGCCGCTCGCGATCTGGCCAAGGTCGGCGCGCCAGCCCGGCACCGGCTCGTTGCGGCCCGCGAGCCAGGCGAACAGCGCACCCACCGGGATGGCCGCGCCCGTCGCCGCCTCGATCAGGGCATCGACCGAGCCGAAGCGCCGAACCTCGCTGCCGTTCTTGAGCAGCGCCTCGCCGGGCGCCCAGTGCAACTGGGCCAGCGTGCTGCCGATCGGGCTGGTGAGCGAGAGCTCGCCGGCTTCGGGCGAGCCGCGCAGGTCGAACAGGGCCGAGAAGGTCTGGACCGGCTGGCTGTCGATGCGCAGCGACATGCGCCCGCTCCATGCAGCGGAACCCTGTGCGGGACGCTGGCTCGGCAGCTGCGCGCAGCCGCTCGCCACCAGCAGCGCCGCGCCGCCCGTCGCGAAAAGGGCTCGGCGGCTGCGGTCGAGCGTCGTCGTGTTCACGGCTTGACCCGCAGGCGCTTGAGCGTTTCCTGCAGCGTCTCGTTCTCGGCGTCGGCCAGCAGGGCTTCCTTCCAGATCGTGACGGCGCGATCCTTCTGGCCGGCGGTCCAGAGCACTTCGCCGAAGTGGGCGCCGATCTCGGGATCGGGCCGGGTCTTGTAGGCCGCTTCGAGGATGCGAATCGCCTCGGCGGTATTGCCGAGCCTGAATTCGACCCAGCCCAGGCTGTCGGCGATGAACGGATCCTCGGGGGCGAGCTGCACCGCCTTCTGGATCAGCGTGCGCGCCTCTTCGAGGCGGATCTTGCGATCGGCGAACGAGTAGCCGAGCGCGTTGTAGGCGTTCTGGTTGTCGGGCTTGAGCTCGATCAGCCGGCGCAGCAGGCGCTCCATCTCGTCGAGGCGGTTGAGCTTCTCGGCGACCATGGCCTGGTCGTAGACGAGGTCGTTGTCCTGGGGCGTCGCGGCGATGGCCTGCGCCAGCAGGTCGTAGGCGGCCTGGTATTGCTTGGCCTCGCGCAGCAGCTGCACTTCGGCAAGGAGCTTCTGCTTCTTCTCGTCGGCGTTGCGCTCGGGCAGGCCGCGGATGATTTCGCGCGCCTGCGGCAGCTTGCCCTGGCGCGCGAGAAGGCCGGCACGGCGCGTTTGCGCGAGGGTGAGGTCCTCGGTGCTGTCGATGCGCGAGAGCCAGTGTTCGGCGCCCGTGAAATCCTTGCGCCGCTCGGCGAGTTGCGAAAGAACGAGGTAGGCCTGCGTCGTTCCGCGCTGGCGGTCGTCCTCGTCCTTCTGGCTGGCCGCAAGCTCGACATAGCGCTTGAGCGAGGTCTCGGCCGCGGCGTCCTGCCGCGCCTGCGCCTGCAGGCTGCCGAGCAGCAGCCAGGGCTCGGCCAGTTCGGGTCGCGCCGAGGTCGCGGCCTGCAATTGCGCCGTGGCATCGCTGTAGCGCCGGTTCTCGACCAGCACGCGTGCATAGGCGACGCGAAATTCGGGCGAGGCCTTGGGATTGTTCGAGAGATGGCGCGTGACGATCGGCTCCGCGAGCGGCTGGCCCGGGCCGATCAGCTCGAGCGCGAGCGCGGGCGGCGCGTCGGAGGCGGGGGCGATCTCCTGCCCCTTGAACGCGGCCTCGAGCGCGCCGGACGCATCGCCGGCATTCAGGCGCAGCCGGCCGACGGTGGCCCATGCGAGGCCGGCGGTGGCGGGATTGCGCAGGTCGTCGACCAGCGCCTGCTCGACCACGGAGGCGGCCAACTTCTTGTCGGGTGAGCGGGCGTAGTTGCGCAGGATCACCGCCATCAGCAGCGGCCGCTCGATTTGCGGCGTGGCGGCGATCTCCGTGCGCAGGGGCTCGACGGTGTCTGCGATGCGGTTGAACGCGATCAGTATCTGCAGTTCGATGCGGCGCGCATCGCGCGAATTCGGCAGCGTTTCCTGCCATGCGCGCGCGGCCGCGAGCGCCGCATCGTCCGAGCGCGACTGCAACGCGATTTCCACCGCGCGCAAGAACAGCTTGCCGTCGCGCAGCCGCCTCGCCGCATCGAGCATCAGCGCGTAGCCCGAGCCAGGGTCGCCGCTGCGCGCGGTCATCTCGCCCGTCAGGATCTCGTAGAACAGTTCGGCAGTCAGCGCGGAGGGCTGCGCGGCGGCTTCGCCGGCCGGCTTGGCGGCGGCGGGCCGCGTGGCCGGGCGTGCCGGCGTCCCGCGCGACGGTGCGGGCCGTTCGATGATGGGCGCCGGACTGCCGGGCGCTGCGGGATCGGAGGTTTGCGCCTGGGCGGCACATGCCAACAGCACAAGAGATGCGGCCGCCGCAAGGCAGTGTCGGCAGAGCGATGGAATCATCGAACCATAATAATCCAAGCTTTTGAGCGAGCATCGCGTGGGGCTTCGTCGAAGCCCGCCGTCTTCATTCCATGCCAGAGCTTCCCGAAGTCGAAGTGACCCGCCGCGGTTTTGCCGAGCGCATTGCCGGTGCGCGCATCGATGCGGTGCGCATCGGCAAGCCACTGCGCTGGGCGCTGATGGTCGAGCCCGGTACGCTGATCGGGCGCCGGGTGCTGGCGGTGCGCCGGCGCGGCAAATACCTGCTGGTCGACCTCGACCGTGGCCTGCTGCTGCTGCACCTGGGCATGTCGGGCAGCCTGCGCTTCGACGCGGCGTTGCCTTCCCCCGGCATGCACGACCACTTCGATCTCGTCACCGACCGCGGCACGCTGCGGCTCAACGATCCGCGCCGGTTCGGGGCCGTGGTGTACGTCGAGGACGAGGCTGCGCCCTGGGCCGTCAAGCTGCTCGGCGGGCTCGGCATGGAGCCGCTCGGCGACGCCTTCGATCTCGATGCGTTCCACGCCGGGCTGCGCAAGCGGCGCACCGCGGTGAAGCAGGTGCTGCTCGCGGGCGACGTGGTGGTCGGCGTCGGCAATATCTATGCGTCGGAGGCACTGTTCCAGGCCGGCATTCGGCCGACCCTGCCCGCTGAGCGCATCAGCCGGCCGAGGGCGGCCCGCCTGCATGCGGCGGTGCGCGAGATCCTCGCGCGGGCGGTCGAGAAGGGCGGCAGCACGCTGCGCGATTTTTCCAACGTGGACGGACAGAACGGCTACTTCCAGCTCGAGGCCGCGGTCTACGGACGGGCGGGCGAGCCGTGCCGGGTGTGCGCAACGCCGATCCGGCAACTGCGCCAGGGACAGCGTTCCACTTACTATTGTCCGAAGTGCCAGAAATAGCGCGCGGGGGCAGCCAGCTGCGGTGCTATATTTGTAAATAAATTCTTACATTCTTCCTTGAGCCGCTCTTTCAATCAACAACTCGACCAGCACGGCGCCTGGCGGAGCAATTTCGCGCATCGCCTGCAATGGCTGTCGCGGTGGTTGAACGAGAACGAGCTGCTCGACCAGGCCGTGGCCGAGCGCCTGCGCGGGCTCGAGCTGCAGATCCGCGCCAGCAAGGTGATGGTGGCCTTTGTCGCAGAGTTCTCGCGCGGCAAGTCGGAGCTCATCAATGCGATCTTCTTTGCGGGCTACGGCCGGCGCATCATGCCGGCGAGCGCCGGTCGCACGACGATGTGCCCGACCGAGCTCGGCTACGACGCCGCGCTGGCGCCCAAGCTCCGGCTGCTGCCGATCGAAACCCGCCTCGAGCCGCACTCGCTCACGCATTGGCGCGAGAAGCCCGCGCGCTGGAACGAGATCGCGATCGACATGGCCGATGCCGACCAATTGGCGCAGGCCATGGGCAAGGTGGCCGAGGTGCGCTGGGTTACCACCGACGAAGCCCGTGCGCTGGGCTTCTGGAGCGACGAGACGCCTGACGACAACCCGGTGCAGGATGCCGAGGGCCGGGTCGAGATCCCGCGCTGGCGCCATGCGATCCTGAACATGCCGCATCCGCTGCTCGAGCAGGGCCTGGTGATCCTCGACACGCCGGGCCTGAACGCGATCGGCGCCGAGCCCGAACTCACGGTGAGCCTGATCCCGCAGGCGCATGCGGTGGTCTTCATCCTCGGTGCCGAGACCGGCGTCACGCGGTCCGACCTCGCCATCTGGCGCGAACACCTGGTCACCGAAAGCGAGGGACGCGACACGCGCTTCGTGGTGCTCAACAAGATCGACACGCTGTGGGACGCGCTGAGCACACCCGCGCAGGTCGAGGTGCAGATCGAGCGGCAGCGCGAAGTCGCGGCCAGGTTCCTCGAGGTGCCGCTGGCGCAGGTGCTGCCGGTCTCGGCCCAGAAGGGGCTGCAGGCCAAGATCCAGCGCGATGCGCGGCTGCTCGGCGCGAGCCGCCTGCCGGCGCTCGAGACCCTGCTCGGCCAGGGCGTGCTCGGCCGGCGCGAGACCATGCTGCGGCTGGCGGTCGATGCCGGCATGGTGGCGCTGCGGACCGAAGCCGAGCGCATCCTGAAGGTGCGCCAGCGCGACCTGTCGGAGCAGGCGCTCGAACTGCAGGGCCTGCGCGGCAAGAACGTCTCGGTGATCCGCCACATGCGCGCGCGCATCGACCAGGAGCAGGCCGATTTCGAAGGCAGCCACACGCGCATCCTTGCGTTGCGCTCGGTGCAGGGCAAGCTGCTGCGCGAGGTGTATGCGGTGCTCGGCCGCACCGCGCTCAAGGCCGACATGGTGCGGCTCTCGACCGCGCTCAGGGGTTCGGGCGTCAAGCTCAACGTGCGCAAGGTGTATGGCGAAACCTTCGACGCGCTGCGCAACAACCTGCGCGAGGTGCAGGCCACCACGGCCGAGATCCAGTCGATGCTCCACGCCACCTTTCGCCAGCTCAATGCCGAGCAGGGCTTCGCGCTGCAGGCGCCGGCCGAGCCCGACCTCTCGGGCTTCGAGCAGGAGTTGAGCCAGATCGAGCGCAGCCATGCTCACTACCTGGGCGTGGGCAACCTGCTGAAGCTCGCGCAGGCCGAGTTCTGCGACAAGCTGGTGCGTGCGCTCGCGAGCCGGCTGCGGCTCGTCAACGAGGCGGCCATGACCGAGGTCGAGCGCTGGAGCAAGGGCGCGAGTGCCCAGATCGACGCGCAGCTGCGTGAGCGCCGGCGCAATTTCCGCAAGCGCATCGAAGCCATCGAGCGCATCCAGAACGCGGCCGGCAGCCTCGACGAGCGGCTGCTCGAACTCGCCGCGCAGGAGCGCGGGCTGGCCGAGCTGCAGCAGCGGCTGCATGAATTCACCGCGATGGTCACCCAACAGGCGAGGCCGGCCGCGCCAGCGCCCGTCGGCGAACTGCGTGCGGCCTGAGCGCGGGCAGGGCGGCGGCGCGGTGCCGCAGCAGCTGCTTCCATCCGATTTCGCCCCGCGCATCGTGGCCTGGCAGCGCAGCCACGGCCGCAGCGCGCTGCCCTGGCAGAACACGCGCGACCCCTACCGCGTCTGGCTCTCGGAGGTGATGCTGCAGCAGACGCAGGTGTCGACGGTGCTCGGCTACTTTGCACGCTTTCTCGAACGCTTTCCGGGCGTGCGCGACCTTGCCGCGGGCACCGAGGACGAGGTGTTCGGGCTCTGGAGCGGCCTGGGCTACTACAGCCGCGCACGCAATATGCACCGCTGTGCCCAGGAGGTGGTGGCGCGCTTCGGCGGCGAGTTTCCGCGCACCGCCGCCGAACTGGTGACCCTGCCGGGCATCGGCCGCTCCACCGCCGCGGCGATCGCCGCCTTCTGCTTCGGCGAGCGCGTCGCGATCCTCGACGGCAACGTCAAGCGCGTGCTGACGCGCGTGCTCGGCTTCGGCGGCGACATGTCGTCGGCCGTCCAGGAACGCACGCTCTGGGCGCACGCCACGCAGTTGCTGCCGCCGGCGGAGCAGAAAGAGGCGATCGCAGGCTATACGCAGGGGCTGATGGACCTGGGTGCCACCGTCTGCCTGCCGCGCAAGCCGAGCTGCATGATCTGCCCGGTGAATGGCGACTGCGCCGCGCGCCGCGAAGGCCAGCCGGAGCGCTATCCCGTCAAGACCCGCAAGCTCAAGCGCAGTGCGCAGGCGCTCTGGCTGCTGCTCGCACGCGATGCCGAGGATCGCGTCTGGCTCGAGAAGCGACCCGCGAAGGGCATCTGGGCCGGTCTCTTCTGCCTGCCGGTGTTCGAGAGCCGCGAAGCGCTGCTCGCCGCGCTGCCCGAATCGGCCGGGGCTCAGGCCGAAGACCTGCCGGCCTTCATGCATGTGCTCACCCACAAGGACCTGCACCTGCATCCGGTGCTGCTGCAGGGCGTGCAACCCGCGGGCGACGCAGCGCGCTGGGTGCACGCGGCCGAGTGGGCGGGGCTCGGGCTGCCCGCACCGGTGCGCAAGCTGCTGGAAGCGCAGGCGGGGCAGCCCGCGCCGGTTTAAACAGCGTCCAGCTCGCGGTGGCGCTTGAGGGCGCCCCAGCGGCTGCCGAAGGCGCGCGCCAGCTGTTCGACCAGGAACACCGAGCGGTGCTGGCCGCCGGTGCAGCCGATCGCCACGGTCACGTAGCTGCGGTGGTCGCGCGCCATCGCATCGAGCCAGCGCGACAGGAACTGTTCGATGTCCTCGTACATGCGCGCCACGTCGTCGTGCTCGCGCAGCCACTCGATCACCGGCGCATCGCGGCCCGTGAGCGGCCGCAGCGTTGGCACGTAGTGCGGATTGGGCAGCATGCGCACGTCGAACACGAAGTCGGCGTCCAGCGGCACGCCGCGCTTGAAGGCGAATGACTCGAACACAAGCGTCAGCGCGTTCTGCGGCGCCGAGATCAGCGCCTTGACGTAGCTCTGCAATTGGGCCGGCCGGATCAGGCTGGTGTCGATCACGTCGGCGCCGTCGCGCAGGTCGGCCAGCAGCTCGCGTTCGAGCTCGATGGCCTGGATCAGCACGCGCTCCTGCTCCGGCAGGTTGGTGCGGCCTTCCTGGCGCGACAGCGGATGGCGCCGGCGCGTTTCCGAATAACGGCGCAGCAGTGCGTCGGTGGTGGCGTCGAGGAACAGCGACCGCAGCGAAACGCCGTCATTGCGCAGCGCTTCGAGCTGCTGGGGCACGATCGGCAGCGAGACGCCGCTGCGCACGTCCATCGCGATCGCCACGCGCGTGGCCTCCTGCTCGTGTTGCAGCGCGATGAAGGGCGTCAGCAGTTCGGGCGGCAGGTTGTCGACGCAGTAGTAGCCCGCATCTTCGAGCGCATGCAGCGCGACCGACTTGCCCGACCCGGACATGCCCGTGATGAGCACCAGGTCGAGGTTCATTGCACCGCCGCCGAGGACTTGTGGCCCAGCATCTCGCGGGCATGTGCGAGCGAGGTCTGCGACACCTTCTCGCCGCCGAGCATGCGCGCGATCTCGCGCGCGCGGCTGTCGTCGTCGAGCCGCGAAACACCGCTCTCGGTGCGCGGGCCCGGCTCGGTGCCGCCGCCCGCCACCTGGCGCTTGGCCACCACCAGATGGTGGTCGGCACAGGCCGCGACCTGCGGCAGGTGGGTGACCGCGAGCACTTGGCGGTCGCGCCCGAGCTGGTTCATGAGGCGCCCGACCGTTTCGGCGACCGCGCCGCCGACGCCGGCATCGACCTCGTCGAAGATCAGCGTCTGCGCGCCGCCGAGCTGGCTGGTCGTGACCGCGATCGCGAGCGCGATGCGCGAGAGCTCGCCGCCCGAGGCGACCTTGCCGATCGGGCGGGGCGTGCTGCCGGGGTGGCCGCTCACCAGGAAGGCGACTTCTTCGAGCCCCGCGCGGCCGGGCTGCGCGAGCGGCTGCAGTTCGACCTCGAAACGGCCGCCCTGCATGCCCAGCCCCTGCATGGCCTGCGTGACGGCTTCGGAAAGCCGCGGCGCCGCCTGCTTGCGGGCCTTGGCAAGCGCCTTGGCTTCTTTCATGTACGCCTGTTGCGCGGCCTGCTCGGCGCGCTCGAGGCCGTCGAGGTCGCTTTGCGCATCGAGCGCCTGCAGCTCGGCCTGCCAGCCCGCCAGCAGCGCGGGAAGGTCGTCGGGCGTGCGCTTGTAGCGGCGCGCGAGCGACATCCACAGGCCCATGCGCTCGTCGAGTTCGGCCAGGCGCTGCGGGTCGACCTCGGCGTTGCGCAGGTAGCCGTGCAGCGAATGGGCCGCATCGGAAGCCTGTGCCACGCTCGACGCCAACACCTCGCCGAGCGCCTGGAATTGCGGCTCGATGTGCGCGCAGTTCTGCAGCAGCGTCACGGCGCGCGAGAGCGCGGCGAGCGCGCCGCCGTCGTCGTCTTCAAGTGCCTGGCTGGCGCCCTGCGCCGCATCGATGAGCGCCTGCGCATTGGAGATGCGTGCGTGGTTGGACGACAGCTCTTCCCATTCGCCCTCGGCCGGCGCCAGCTTGGCCACTTCGGCGATCTGCCATTGCAGCCGCTCGCGCTCGCGCTGCAGCGAATCCTGTGCCGAGCGCGCATGGTCGAGCGCCGAGAGCGCCTGCCGCCAGGTTTGCCAGGCGGCGTCGAGCGCGTCGGTGCGCGCGCCGGCGTAGGCGTCGAGCAGGCCCCGCACCGCGTCGGGCCGCGTCAGGCTCTGCCAGGCATGCTGGCCGTGAATGTCGAGCAACCGGTCGCCGAGCTCGCGCAATTGCGTGGCTGTGGCCGGGCTGCCGTTGATCCAGCCGCGGCTGCGGCCCTGCAGGTCGACCGTGCGGCGCAGCAGCAGGGCATCGCCCGCTTCGAACCCGCCCTCGTCGAGCCAGGCGTCGAAGGCCGGATCGGGATCGAACTCGGCGCTCACGTCGAGCCGTTCGGCGCCTTCGCGCACCGCGCCCGCGTCGGCGCGGTTGCCGAGAGCGAGCTGTAGCGCGTCGATGAGTATCGATTTGCCGGCGCCGGTTTCACCCGTCAGCACCGTGAAGCCCGCCGACAGGTCGAGCTCGAGTGATCGCACGATCACGAAGTCGCGCAGGGCGATGCGTCGCAGCGCCATTCAGGAGCCCCCTTCGTTCCAATGTAGTTTCTTGCGCAGCGTGTCGAAATAGCTCCAGCCCCGCGGATGCAGGAAGCGCACCCGGTAGTCGGAGCGGCGCACCACCACGCGGTCACCGATCGCGAGCGATGCGAGCGACTGCATGTCGAAATTGGCGCTCGCATCGCGGCCCGACACGAGCTCGATCACGATCTCATCGGCGTCCGGCAGCAGCACCGGCCGGTTCGACAGCGTGTGCGGCGCGATCGGCACCAGCACCCAGCCCGGCACCGCGGGATGCAGCAGCGGGCCGCCGGCCGAGAGCGCGTACGCCGTCGACCCGGTGGGCGTGGCGATGATCAGGCCGTCGGCGCGCTGGTTGGCCACGAAATGCCGACCGACCGAGACGCGCAGTTCCACCATGCCCGAGGTGGCGCCGCGGTTGACCACCACATCGTTCATGGCCAGCGCCTCGAACACCGAGGCGCCGTCGCGCATCACGTGCGCATGCATGAGGCTGCGGTGGTCTTCCTCGTACTCGCCCGCGAGCATCGGGATCAGCGTGGCCTGGTAGTTGTCGAGCGGAATGTCGGTGATGAAGCCGAGGCGGCCGCGGTTGATGCCGATCAGCGGAATACCGTAGCAGCCGAGCTGCCGGCCGATGCCCAGCATGGTGCCGTCGCCGCCCACCACGAGGCCGAGGTCGCAGCGCTGTCCGATCTCCTCGACGCTCAGCGGCTCGTAGCGGCTGCCGACCCGGGCGTTCGAACCGGCTTCTTCGGCCGCCGATTTCTCGACGAAGACGGTGCATCCTTGCGATTCGAGGAAAGCGCCGATATCTTCCATCACGCCATCGCGTACATCGGCTTGCGCCCTGGCACCGGAAGCCTGGTACTTGCCGATCAATGCGACGTGACGAAAGCGGGAAGTCATCTACAAATTACAACACTAAAATCTTGCAATGCTGGACGACCGTGCCAAGTTGCTGCTGAAGACGCTGGTAGAGCGCTACATCGCCGAAGGCCAACCGGTCGGGTCGCGGACCTTGTCGCGTTCCTCGGGGCTCGACCTCTCGCCCGCGACCATCCGCAACGTCATGTCCGACCTCGAGGCGCTGGGGCTCATCGCGAGTCCGCACACCTCCGCCGGGCGCATCCCCACCGCCCGCGGCTACCGGCTCTTCGTCGACACCATGCTGACCGCCCAGCGCGAAAAGATGGACGCGCCGAGCCTCGCGCCCGACCAGCCCCAGAAAGTGATCGCCAACGCAGCGAGCCTGCTGTCGAACCTTTCGCAGTTCGTCGGCGTGGTCATGGCGCCGCGGCGCGCATCGGTGTTCAAGCAGATCGAGTTCCTGCGGCTGTCCGACCGGCGGCTGCTGGTGATCATCGTCTCGCCCGACGGCGACGTGCAGAATCGCGTGATCGTGCCCGAGGCCGACTATTCGCAGTCGCAACTGGTCGAGGCCTCGAACTACATCAATGCCCACTACGCGGGGCTGACCATCGAGCAGGTGCGCGACCGGCTCCAGTCCGAGGTCGAGAAGCTGCGTGGCGAGATCGCGGCGCTGATGCAGGCGGCGGTCAAGGTCAGCTCCGAGGTGCTCACCGAAGCCCAGGAAGACGACGTGGTGATCTCCGGCGAGCGCAACCTGCTCTCGGTGTCCGATTTCTCGAGCGACATGGGGCAGTTGCGGCGCGCCTTCGAATTGTTCGAGCAGAAGGCCCAACTGATGCGCCTGCTCGACGTGTCGAGCAAGGCCGAGGGCGTGCGCATCTTCATCGGCGGCGAAAGCAAGGTGGTGCCGATCGAGGAGCTGTCGATCGTCAGCGCGAACTACGAGGTCGACGGGCAGGTCGTGGGAACGCTCGGCGTCATCGGCCCGACGCGCATGCCCTATGACCGCATGATCCAGATCGTCGACATCACCTCGCGGCTGGTCAGCAACGCGCTGAGCCACCGCAAGTAGAAGCGCCGCGGACGGCGGGCCGCGCCGCGAATAGAATCGTGGCCTCTCGTGGGCCGTTAGCTCAGTTGGTTAGAGCAGCGGACTCATAATCCGTTGGTCGATGGTTCAAGCCCATCACGGCCTACCAACAGCAACATTTTTGAGCTGCTCCAGGGGGAGGCCAAAAATGCATGCTATACTAGCAAGCTGTGCGGCTGTAGCTCAGTTGGATAGAGTACTTGGCTACGAACCAAGGGGTCGTGGGTTCAATTCCTGCCAGCCGCACCACTCTCTGTAAAAGTCAGGACGCGAAAGCGTCCTGACTTTTTTTTGCCCGCCGTATGCCGCGGTCAGAAAAGAAACGACAACTGCGGATCGGGCCTGAGGCTTGGCGGCAGCGCGACGTCGTCGGCCTTCCTGCCGATCCCGGTGGCAAACCAGCGAAAGGTGTTGGTGCGCTGGCCGTCTCGCCCCGTGGTCCTCACGAACAGGTAGCCCGAGGTGGCGTTGCCCGACTCATCCACGGGAATCCCGGCGGCCCGAAGCGCTGCAACTTCCGCCCGCGTGCTGGTGTCGTACGGCAACTGGAGCGTGATGGTCGCGTTGTGAATGATCTGGTTGAGCATTGCATCCCGCAAGGTTCGATGGGGCTCAGAGCTTCCTTCCCGTCCAACTCAGCCGTAGCGGAGCAGGCAAAACAAAATTGTGAAGTTTTTCACGGTTCTTTGGAAATGCTAATCGTTTGCCATTGCTGTAACCATTAGTTCACATGGCTTAGGCCATTCGGCACTCACCGGCCACCGGGCGCTAAAGTCGATCATTTATCCGATTCACGCAAGGCAACCATGGGCCTCCAGACAGAGCGGCGCGCATTCAAGAAGGTCCTGCTGTGCCTCCTGTGCTGCGCGGCCGCCGCCTCAACCTGGGCGGGAAAGATCAGCTGTGTACCGGGCGCCGCGAGCAGCGGCGCGGGGGCGCCTTTCAATGCGATCCGGCGGATCTCGATCGACGAGCATTCGCGCACCGTCAACATGGACGTGGTGCGCACGCGCACGAAGGACACGGAGACCATGGGCAAGATGCGCGGCGAGCTGCTGAGCATGGACGAGAACCAGTCCGGCGAGCCGGTCTACGTCTTCAATGCGATTCCGGCCGCGGGCGCCGACGCCATGAGCCTGTTCCGGCTTTTCAAGACCAGCGAGTGGCGGCTGATCGGCGCCGTCGTGAGCTTCGCCCACAAGGTGCCCGCGCTCCGCAGTGTCGAGCCGGGCGTGGTCTTCGACTGCCGGCGGTCGGAGATGGGTTGAGACAATTTGAATTCAGAGGTTGTGCCTTGAGCAAAGCATTCACGAAGGAATCCGACACCGAGAGCGACGAGGACGGCGGCGATGCCGCCATGCCTGCGTTGCCGAGCGGCAGCAAGAACTACATCACGCCGGCCGGCTACGCCCGCTTGCGCGAGGAACTGCTCCAGCTCATGGACGAGGAGCGGCCGAAGGTCGTCGAGGCCGTGCACTGGGCCGCGAAGAACGGCGACCGCTCCGAGAACGGCGACTATCTCTATGGCAAGAAGCGCCTGCGCGAGATCGACCGCCGGATCCGCTTTCTCTCTAAGCGCCTCGAGATCGCCGAGGTGACCGACCCCTCGGTGCACCACGGCAGCGACCAGGTCTTCTTCGGTGCGACGGTGCGCTATGTGGACGAGACCGGCGACGAGCGCAGCGTCACCATCCTTGGCATCGACGAGGCGGACAGCACCCAGGCGCAGGTCAGCTGGATCTCGCCGATCGCGCGGGCCTTGCTCAAGTCGCGCGAAGGCGACGTGGTGAAGCTCGTCACGCCCGGCGGTGCGCACGAGGTCGAAGTGATGTCGGTGCGCTATCCCGCGCCGGGCCCTGCGGCGCAGTAGCCGTCGCCCGTCTTTGCCTCAGGGCGCGGGAACGACCCGCGAAGCGGTCAGCACCGATGGCGTGCGCCGCGCGGCACGCAGCACCGCGTCGAGGTGGGTGCGGTCGCGCACCGCGATCACGAAGCGCAGGTCGGTCGAGTCCTGCGGTGTTTCGTCGGCCATCTCGACGTGGGTGATGTCGGCTTCGGCGTTGGCGAGCGTGGCGGCGACGCGCGCGAGCACGCCCTTGTCGTTGCGCACCGTGATGACGACGCCGGTCTCGAAAGCGCGGGTCGGCTCGTCGGACCACTCGACCGCGAAGAAGCGTTCGCTGTCCTTGTGCCGCAGCCGCTGGCCAACGCCGCAGGCCTCGGTGTGGACGACCAGCCCCTCACCGTGCCCCAGGTAGCCGACGATGTCGTCGCCCGGAATCGGCCGGCAGCACAGCGCGAAGCGCACCGACGAGTTTTCGCTGCCATCGAGCGTGACGGCGCCCTGCGAAATGGTTTCGTGCGAAATGAAGCGTTCGCGGCTCAGCAGCAGTGCGTCGGGGCGTTCGCCCAGTTCGGAGAGCATGGCCACGAGCCGCTTGGCGACGATGCTGGCGATGCGCTTGCCCAGGCCGATGTCGGTCAGCAGCTCGGAGCGCGTGCGGTTGCCCGTGAAGCGCAGCAGCTTCTCCCAAAGCGCCTGGTGTTCCGCGTCGTCGGCCGGCAGCTTGCTGAGGCCTTCGGCCCGCAGCGCCTGCGCGAGCAGCTTCTCGCCCAGGCCTTCGGATTCGGCATGCGCGAGCGTCTTCAGGTAGTGGCGGATCTTGGAGCGCGCGCGCCCCGTGCGCACGAAGCCGAGCCAGGCCGGGTTGGGCGTCGACACCGGCGCGGTGATCACCTCGACCACGTCGCCGTTCTTGAGTTCGGTGCGAAGCGGCACCTGGTCGCCGTTGATGCGTGCCGCCGAGGTGTGGTCGCCGATGTTGCTGTGGATGGCGTAGGCGAAGTCGACCACCGTGGCGCCGCGCGGCAGCGCGAGGATCTGGCTCTTGGGCGTGAAGACGTAGACGGCGTCTGGGAACAGGTCGACCTTGACGTGGTCCCAGAATTCGGCGGCATCGCGGGTTTCGTCCTGGATGTCGAGCAGCGACTGCAGCCACTTGTTGCCGAGGCGGTCGTTGCCGGCCGCGTTGGGTTCGGCGGCCTTGTAGAGCCAGTGCGCGGCCACGCCCGACTCGGCCACCACGTGCATGGCTTCGGTGCGCAGCTGGAACTCGACGCTCACGCCCGCCGGACCGACCAGCGTGGTGTGCAGCGACTGGTAGCCGTTGAGCTTGGCGATCGCGATGTGGTCCTTGAACTTGCCCGGCAGCGGCTTGTACATCTGGTGCAGGATGCCCAGGCCGGTATAGCAGGCGATCACATTGGGCACGATCAGCCGGAAGCCGTAGATGTCGGTCACCTGGGCAAAGCTCAGGTGCTTCTCCTCCATCTTGCGGTAGATGGAATAGAGCGTTTTTTCGCGCCCGGCGATGCGCACCGTCATGTTGGCGGTGGCGAAGGCGGTTTCGACCTCGCGCTGTACCTTCTGGATGAGGTCGCGCCGGCGCCCGCGCGCCTTGGCGACGGCCTTCGACAGCGTCGCGTAGCGCCAGGGCTTGAGGTGGCGGAACGACAGTTCCTGCAGTTCGCGGTAAGTCTGATTGAGGCCCAGCCGGTGCGCGATGGGCGCATAGATCTCGAGGGTCTCGCGCGAGATGCGGGCCCATTTCTCGCGCGGCGCGTCGGCCAGCGTGCGCATGTTGTGCGTGCGGTCGGCCAGCTTGACCAGGATCACGCGCACATCCCGCGCCATCGCCAGCAGCATCTTGCGGAACGACTCGGCCTGGTTCTCTTCGCGGGTGTTGAACTGCAGCTTGTCGAGCTTGGTCAGGCCGTCGACCAGCTCGGCCACCGGGGCGCCGAAGCGCTCGATCAGTTCGGGCTTGGTGACGCCGCAGTCCTCGATGGCGTCGTGCAGCAGGGCGGCCATGAGCGCCTGGGCGTCGAGCTTCCATTCGGCGCATTGCGCCGCCACGGCGATCGGGTGGGTGATGTAGGGCTCGCCGCTGTTGCGCAGCTGGCCGAGATGGGCCTCGTCGGCAAAGCGGTAGGCGCGGCGGACCAGCTCGGTGTCTTCGGGGCCCAGGTAGTCGAGCCTGGCGGTGAGCGCGGCAAAGCTCGCGGCGGCCGCATTCAGCGCCGCGGGGCTTGGCTTCGGCATGCCCGAAGGGGCATGGGACTGGCTTTTGGCGACCGCGCTCATCCTGTCACTTTAGCGTGACCGCTGTATGGACGCGTCCGGACGTAAAAAAAGCACCGCGAAGCGGTGCCTTTTCGTTGCAGGTCTGCGTCAGATCAGCCCGGCACTTTCTTGAGCATCTCGAGGCCGATTTTGCCTTCGGCGATCTCGCGCAGGGCGGTCACGGCGGGCTTGTTCTTGCTCTCGATCTTGGGTGCATGGCCCTGGCTCAGCATGCGCGCACGGTAGGTGGCGGCCAGGACCAGCTGGAAACGGTTGGGAATCTGGGTCAGGCAATCTTCGACGGTGATGCGGGCCATGGTGGATCTTTCGGTCGGTGAGCAGGGGCAGGAATCAGGGGATGTTCAGTGCGGCGAATGTGTCGGCACGTGCGCGGCGCTGTGCAGAGTACCGAAGCCGCTGCGCGTGGACGATCGCCTTGAGATCGAAAAGCGCGCGCTCAAATAACTCGTTGATTATAACGAAGTCGAATTCTCCGGCCCGGGCCATCTCTTCGGCGGCATTGCGCAGGCGCAGCTCGATGACCGCCGCGCTGTCCTCGCCGCGGCGCTCGAGCCGGGAGCGCAGTTCTTCCCAGCTCGGCGGCAGGATGAAGATCATCACGGCGTTGGCGAAGGTCTGGCGGATCTGCAGCGCGCCCTGGAAGTCGATTTCGAGGATCACGTCGGCCCCCTGGGCGATCCGCTCCTCGATGGCCTTCTTGGAGGTGCCGTAGCGCTGGCCATGCACATGGGCCCATTCGACGAAACCGTCGGCCGCGACCATGGCGTCGAATTCGGCGGGCGACACGAAGAAGTACTCGCGGCCGTGTTTTTCCTGGCCGCGCGGCGACCGGGTGGTGTGCGAGACCGACGGCTGGACGGCCGAATCGAGCTCCATGAGCGCCTTCACCAGGCTCGACTTGCCGGCACCGCTCGGTGCCGCCACCACAAAGATGTTGCCTGGGTAATCCATGGGCTCGTTCATTCGATGTTCTGTACCTGTTCGCGCATCTGCTCGATCAGCACCTTCATGTCCACGCCGATGCGCGTGAGCTCCAGTGCCGCCGACTTGGAGCCCAGTGTATTGGCCTCGCGGTGCAGTTCCTGGATCAGGAAGTCGAGCCGCTTGCCGATCTCGCCGCCCTTCTTGAGCAGGCGCTCGATCTCGTCGAGGTGCGAATTGAGCCGCGTGAGCTCTTCCGCCACGTCGATGCGGATCGCGAACGCGGTCGCCTCGGTCAGCGCGCGGTCCTGGGCGGCTTCGGGCAGGGTGCCGCCGGTCAGGCCCATGGCTTCCTGCCAGCGCTCGAGGAAGCGCGTGCGCTGCTGCTCGACGAGCTGCGGCACCAGCGGGCCGGCCTGCTCGACCAGCGCGCGCAGCTGGGCCACATGGGCCTCGAGCATCTTCGCGAGGCGGGCGCCTTCGCGCTGCCGGGCCGACATCAATGCCTCGAGCGCCTTGCCGGCCACGCCGAGCAGGTCGGGGCCCCAGTCGCCGCGCGCGGCGCTGTCGCCGCCGGCCAGCCGCAGCACGTCGGCCACGCTGAGTTCGCGCGCACCGGGCAGCCAGGCCCGAATGCCGTCCTGCACCCCGTTGAGCCGCTGCAGCAACTTTGCCGAGGGTTCGACGATGCCCGCCTGGGCGTTGCTTTCGATGGCCGCGCGCACCTCGACCTTGCCGCGTTTGAGCTTGCCCGTGAGCAGTTCGCGCAGCGCGGTTTCATGCTGCCGGAGTTCTTCGGGCAGCTTGAAGCTGAGGTCGAGGAAGCGGCTGTTGACCGAGCGGATTTCGACCCCGAGCCGCCCCGCGGCACCAAGCCCCGCTTCGGCTCCGGAGTGGCTGCCGGTGGTCCCGTTCTGGCCACTGGCATAGCCGGTCATGCTGTAAACTGGCATTGCGCCTCACTGTAATTTTTGCTTGCAGGCACCGAGGCGTCGGCACGGCGTTCGCTTGCCGCACCATCGCCTTCGGGCGAAACTCCCGGATTATGTCAAAGGTCAAGCCTTCGCCCTTGCTGCCCGATACGGTCATCGGTGGTTACCGCATCGTTCGGCGGCTTTCCGCGGGTGGTTTTGGCGTTGTCTACCTCGCGATCGACCCGGCCGGCCAGCAGGTCGCGATCAAGGAATACCTGCCGTCGTCGCTCGCCACGCGCGGCCCCGGCGAACTCACGCCGCAGGTGGCGCCCGAGAAGCTGTCGCTCTATCGGCTGGGCCTCAAGAGCTTCTTCGAGGAAGGGCGCTCGCTCGCGCAGATCTCGCATTCCTCGGTGGTGAGCGTGCTCAACTTCTTCCGCGAGAACGAGACCGTCTACATGGTGATGAACTACCTGGAAGGCGCCACACTGCAGGACTTCATCGTCACCGCGCGCGACCTCAAGCGCCCCAAGGTGTTCCGCGAATCGACCATCCGCTCGCTGTTCGACGAGATCCTGCGCGGCCTGCGCATCGTGCACCAGTACAAGATGCTGCACCTCGACATCAAGCCCGCCAACATCTTCGTGACCGACGAGGACCGCGCGGTGCTGATCGACTTTGGCGCCGCGCGCGAGGTGCTCAGCAAGGAGGGCATCTTCATTCGCCCGATGTACACGCCGGGCTTCGCCGCGCCCGAGATGTACCGGCGCGACTCCTCGATGGGTCCCTGGACCGACATCTACGCCATCGGCGCCTGCATTTACGCCTGCATGCAGGGCTATCCGCCGAACGACGCACCGCGGCGCATCGAGAAAGACCGGCTCACCCTGTCGCTGTCGCGCCTGCGCGGCGTGTATTCCGACAACCTCATGGAAGTGGTCGAGTGGTGCATGTCGCTCGATCCGCTCTCGCGCCCGCAGTCGGTCTTTGCGCTGCAGAAGGAACTGAGCCGCGAAAGCGAGCGGCGCTATACCAAGCTCACCGTCGGCGAGAAGGTGCGGCTTTCCATCGACAACATCCGCTCCTTCGACAAGAAGGCCCTGCCCAGGGCGGCGGCACCCACCACGCGCCCCGCATGAAATTCTCGGTATTCCAGGTCAGCCGCAAGGGCGGCCGGCTCAAGAACGAAGACCGCATGGGCTACTGCTACACGCGCGAGTCGGGGCTCTTCGTGCTGGCCGACGGCATGGGCGGCCATCCCGAAGGCGAGGTCGCGGCGCAGCTCGCGCTGCAGACCATCGCTGCGCTCTACCAGCGCGAAGCCCGGCCCGTGGTCAAGGACCCGAAGGCGTTCCTCGCCGAATCGGCCATGACGGCGCATCAGCAGATCATGCGCTACGCCAGCCACAAGGCCATGCTCGACACGCCGCGCACCACCGTGGTGGCTGCGCTGCTGCAGAACTCGAGCGCCATCTGGATGCACTGCGGCGACTCGCGCCTGTACGTGGTGCGCGACGGCCGCCTGCTCACGCGCACGCGCGACCATTCGCAGGCGGAGCGCCCGCGCGCCGGCGGCGCTCGCGACGCGCCGGTCAACCGCAACCTGCTGCTCACCTGCCTGGGCTCGCCCACCACGCCGCTGTTCGACATCTCGGCGCCGCTGCCGCTGCAGCGCGGCGACCGCATCATGCTGTGCTCGGATGGCGTCTGGGGCGTGCTCGACGATGCCGTCATCGTGCACACGCTGTCGTCCGACAAGCCGGTGTCCGATGCGGCGCCCGACCTGGCCGAGATGGCGTTGCGCAAGGGCGGCGCCCACAGCGACAACGTCACGCTGATCGCGCTCGAATGGGAAATGCCCGACAAGACGGCGGGCGAGGAGCGCGCCGTCTCCACCGATTCGATCAGCGACGGCGTGTTCGCCTCCACCATCCAGGCCGGCATGCCCGCCGACGGCGAGCTCGACGACCTCGACGAGGACGCCATCGAGCGTTCGATTGCCGAAATCAACGAGGCCATCCGCCGCTCTGCTGCAAAGAAGACCTGACGCGGCGCCGCGCACGCGCCGCGGCCATCGCTTCCGGGCGCCGGCCTTCCATCCCTCTTTTATCTACTGACGCATCTCCTACCCATGACTGCTTTCACACGAAGCGGCGGCCGTGCCGCCGACCAACTGCGCCCGGTGCGCATCACCCGCGGTTTCACCATCCATGCCGAAGGCTCGGTGCTGATCGAGTTCGGCCAGACGCGCGTGCTGTGCACCGCTTCGGTCGAAGAGCGCGTGCCGCCGCACAAGCGCGGCAGCGGCGAAGGCTGGGTCACGGCCGAGTACGGCATGCTGCCGCGCGCCACCCACACGCGCAGCGACCGCGAGGCCGCGCGCGGCAAACAGAGCGGCCGCACACAGGAGATCCAGCGCCTCATCGGCCGCTCGATGCGTGCCGTGTTCGACCTGGCTGCCCTCGGCGAGCGCACCATCCACCTCGACTGCGACGTGCTGCAGGCCGACGGCGGCACGCGCACCGCCGCCATCACCGGCGCCTTCGTCGCGGCGCAGGACGCCGTCAACAAGTTGCTGGCCGCGGGCACGCTGGCCGCTTCGCCGATCCGCGGCCATGTGGCCGCCATCTCGGTCGGCATCGTCGCCGGCACGCCGCTGCTCGACCTCGAATACACCGAAGACTCGGCCTGCGACACCGACATGAACGTCGTCATGACCGGTGCCGGCCACTTCGTCGAAGTGCAGGGCACCGCCGAGGGCGCTGCCTTCTCGCGCGACGAAATGAACATCCTGCTCGGCCTGGCCGAGAAGGGCATCGGCGAGCTGATCGCAATGCAGCAGCAGGCGCTGCAGCCTTCGTCGTCGAAGTCGTGACCATGAAGCTGGTCCTCGCGTCCAACAACGCCGGCAAGCTGGCCGAGCTCCAGCAGCTGCTGGCCGAGTTGGCCGTCACGCTCGTGCCGCAGTCGGCGCTCGGCGTGGGCGAGGCCGAGGAGCCGTTCCGCACCTTCGTCGAAAACGCCCTGGCCAAGGCCCGCCATGCCAGCGCCGCCACGGGCTTGCCGGCCATCGCCGACGATGCCGGGCTCTGCGTCGATGCCTTCGGCGGGCTGCCGGGCGTCGACACCGCGTTCTATGCCACGCAATTCGGCTATGCCAAGGGCGACGCCAACAACGTCAAGGCGCTGCTCGAACAGCTCGACGGCGTCGTCAACCGCCGCGCGGCGCTCGTCAGCACGCTGGTCGCGCTGCGCGGCCACGACGATCCCGAGCCGCTCATTGCCGTCGGCCGCGTCGTCGGCGAGATCACCAAGGCGCCGATCGGCGACAACGGTTTCGGCTTCGATCCCGTCATGTACCTGCCGAGCTTCGGCAAGACCTTCGCGCAGCTGCCGCCCGAGGTGAAGAACGCGCACAGCCACCGCGGCCAGGCGGCCCAGGCCATGCTGGCGCTGATGCGCGAGCGCTGGTTCTGACCGGGCGACCGATGGTTTCGTCAGCTTCCACCGTGGTTCCGATCCAGCCCGTGCCGCAGGCCGGCGCGCCGCAGGCCAACGACGTGTTGCACTGGATGCGGCCCGGCCCGCTGCAGCTCGCCGCGCTGCCGCCACTGTCGCTCTACATCCATCTGCCCTGGTGCCTGCGCAAGTGCCCGTACTGCGACTTCAACTCGCACGAGTGGCGCGCCGCGAGCGCGGCCGAGATCGACGGCATTCCCGAAGCCGCCTACATCGATGCGCTCGTGGCCGACCTCGACGCCGCGCTGCCGCTCATCTGGGGCCGCACCGTCCACACCATCTTCATCGGCGGCGGAACCCCGAGCCTGTTCTCGCCGCAGGCCATCGACCGCATGCTCGGCGACGTGCGCGCCCGCCTCAAGCTCGCGCCCGACTGCGAGATCACGCTCGAGGCCAACCCCGGCACCTTCGAGCGCAACCGCTTTCGCGCCTACCGCGCCGCTGGCGTCACGCGGCTGTCGGTGGGCGTGCAGAGCTTCAACGACGAGCACTTGAAGGCGCTCGGCCGCGTGCACGACCGCGCGCAGGCCATCGCTGCCGCCGAAGAGGCCGCGAGCGCATTCGACACCTTCAATCTCGATTTGATGTACGCGCTGCCGGGCCAGACCCTCGAGGGGCTCGACACCGATCTGTCGCAGGCGCTCGCGCTCGCGCCGCCGCACCTGTCGGTGTATCACCTCACCATCGAGCCCAACACCTGGTTCGCCAAGTTCCCGCCGGCGCTGCCCGAGGACGACATCGCCTACGCCATGCTCGACCGCATCACCGAGCGCACCGCCGCGGTGGGCATGCAGCGCTACGAGGTGTCGGCCTATGCGAAGAGCGGCCACGTGTGCGCGCACAACCTCAACTACTGGCAGTTCGGCGACTACCTCGGTATTGGCGCGGGTGCGCACAGCAAGCTCAGTTTCGCGCACCGCATCGTGCGCCAGGTGCGCTTTCGCGAGCCGCGCCTCTACATGGAGAACGCGCGCGCCGGCGTCGCCGTGTCGCAGAGCGACGAGGTCGGCCTGGCCGACCTGCCGTTCGAGTTCATGCTCAACGCGCTGCGGTTGAAGGAGGGCTTCACGCTGCCGCAGTTCAGCGAGCGCACCGGGCTTGCGATGACGAGCATCCAGAAGGGGCTGGAAGAAGCCGAGCGCAAGGGCTTGGTCGCGCGCGACCTGCACCGTGTGTGGCCCACCGAGCGCGGGCTGGATTTTCTGAGCGATCTGCAGTCGCTGTTCCTGCCCGAAGGATGACCGAGGCGGCTGGCGGGTAAAATCGCGGGCTCCGGAGAGTTGGGTGAGTGGTTTAAACCAGCAGTCTTGAAAACTGCCGACGTGAAAGCGTCCGTGAGTTCGAATCTCACACTCTCCGCCGGCCACCCCTGTGGCTCATCGCCCCTCGCAGTCGCCATCAGCACTTCAGGTCGAAATAGCGCTTGCGCGCCTGGTACAGGGCTACGTCGGCCTTGGCCTTCGACGCGCCGGTATCGCGCCGCGTCGCTTCTTCGATCTCGGGCAGCCGAGCATCCAATTGCCGGCACTCGCCCTGGTCGCGAGCGGACAGCTTGATTCTCTGGCGCATCACGTCCATTTGCTCGCGCGACTTTCCTGTGAGCGGGCGCAGCGCGTCGTCGAAGGCGTGATTGAATTCCGTGCGCTGCACGTCGCGACCCTTGCGCGACTTGCCTGACATCTGATCGATGCCTTGGTTGGGTGTGGCGTCGATCACCTTCGCGCCGACGCAGGGGGCGTCGGAGTAGCTGACTTTGCCTGCCGTCTCGCATCGGTAGACAGGCGGCGCCGCTGAAGCGGAAAAGGCGGCCAGCAGCAGGGGGAGAGTGAGCAGGAGGCGCATGAGGTGCGGGGTTGGGTTCGCTCGATTCTCACTCGGGAGCGCGCAAAACCTTGATGTGTTCGCGTGCCGAGACCGGCAAACGCCCGCCGACACGATCCGTATCGTTACTGAATCTTCAAATCCGCCGGTTCCTCGTCACCGATGCCGAGGCACTTGCCGCTGCGCCCGACTCGCCCCCATTCGCGCAGAGCCTGGCTTTCTCCCCTGGCGCATGCATGAGCCGCGCATACGCTTGCCAAAAGAGGCCCTTCGTCGTCAATTGCGCCCTCTCCGACGCAGATGTAGGACCTTCGCCCGAACACCGCCGTTGTGCAGATGTGAAGTTTTCACAGCTTGTTTCCTCCCGAAGCAGCCGCCATCAGGGTTCCGCCTTACCTTGGAATGGCGCCGCAGCAGCGGACGAGGTCGGTCGCTTCAGGTGGCCGGATCCACTCTTCTTTCATTGAAATGTCGCGCCGTTCGTTCGGCGCTGCTGTTTCGTCTTGCACGAGAGGTGACCATGTTTGTCTCAAAGAAAACCAAGTCCAAACCGAAGCAGGTTCCCTTAACCGGCCGGCGCCGCCAGGCGGGTGCCTTCGTTCCGAAGCTCGCGGCCTATGCGCTCCTGGCCTTCGTGCTGTGGCTGATGATCTCGACGCTGGTGCAGCCGCTGTTGTCGTCGAAGGCCACGCGGGCGGTGCTGCAGGCACCGGTGACGCTGATCACCTCGCCGATCAACGGGGTGGTGGCGCAGATGTCGGTGCATGCACGCGACACAGTGGAAGCCGGTGCGCTGGTCGCGACGGTGCGCAACCCGACGGTGAGCCAGGAAATCCTCACCCAGCTGCGCTCGCAGCACCTCGCGCTGCAAAGCCAGCTGGCCCAGCTTGCCAACCAGTACAAGGCCGACAACCAGGAGATGCGCTCGGTCGGACGCGAGGCCAGCGTGCACCGCGAGGCGTCGCTGGCGCAGGCCTGGGAGTCGTGGCAGATCGCGCGGCGCAAGCGCGACGTGGCGCACAGCGTGGTGGACGAGCAGGAGAACAAGGTCCGCACGAACCAGGCGCTGCTCGAGCAGGGCGCGATCAGCGAGCAGGTGATGAACGCCTCGCTGGCCCAGCTCAACACGGCGCGCGCCAACGCGGCGGTGGCGGAGCAGGCCTTCACGGGCCAGGTGCAGACGGTGGCGAGCGCGGGGCAGGGCGCGTTCGTGGGCGATGGCGGCAACAACCTGTTCCAGACGCTCTCGAGCCGCCGCGAGGCGCTGCGCAACAGCGTGGGGCGTGCGCAGCAGGACGGCGCGGCGATCTTCCAGCAGCTCAAGCAGGTCAGGCAGCTCGAGGAAGAGGAGCGCAGCCGCGTCGAGAAGCTCTCGTCGTACGAGATCAAGGCGACGCAGGCGGGCCAGGTGCACACGGTGCTCGCGCCCGTGGGCGCCTACGTCACGGCCGGCGCGTCGCTGGTGCGCGTGACCGACTGCAGCCGGCTCGGCGTGGTGGCGGTGTTCCCCGCGCGCGTGGCCAAGCGGCTGGGCATCGGCTCGCTGCTCGAAGTGAAGTTCGAGGACAGCGCCCGGCTGGTGCCGGCGCGCGTGGAGCAACTGCTGCCCGAAGCCTCGGAGGCGCTGCAGAGCACCTACAGCGTGCCCTTCCCGTATGCGGAGCAGGGCTCGGTCTATGCCGTGGCGCGCATCGAGGGCCAGACGCAGCCGGCGGCGCCGGCCGAGGGGAGCGCGAACCTGTGTGCGCCGGGCAAGGTGGTCTCGGCCACGCTGAAGTCTTGAGCGGGGAAGAAACGGCATGAAGCCGATCGCTTCCATTCCCGTTGCGCTGGCGCTCGCCTGCGCGGCCACGGCCGCACTGGCGCAGCCCGGGGCCACGCAGCAGCAGCTGGCGCAGCAAAGCTGCGAGGGCCTGCGGCGCGCCGTGGCCGAAGACCAGAAGGGCGCCGCTTCGGGCCCGCTGTTTCTCACCAGCTACCGCCTCGCCGACGGCAGCCAGGGGCCGCCGCTGGAGCCCGCGCTTCAGGGCGTGGCCTTCACCTACGACAACGCGCTCGCAGGCATCGCGCTGCTGGCCTGCGGCGATGCGGCCTCGGCACGGCGCATCGGCGACGCGGTGGTGCGCGCGATGGCGCGTGATCCCGCCATGCCCGACGGCCGTGTGCGCAATGCCTATCGCGCAGGCCCGATGACCGAGGACAAGGCGGCGCTGCCGGGCCGCTGGGACGCCGGCAAGAACCAGTGGATCGCCGATGCCTACCAGGTCAGCACGGCCACCGGCAACGTGGCCTGGGCCGCGCTGCTGCTGCTGAACCTGCACGAGGCCGACCCTTCCTCGCCCACCTACCTGGCCCCTGCGCGCAAGCTGCTCGGCTGGATCGAGCAGCGCACGCGCGCGAAGAACGCGCCCGACGGCTACAACGGCGGCTGGTACGGCTGGGACCACGCGCAGCGGCCGCAGACCTGGAAGTCGACCGAGCACAACATCGACATCGCGATGGCCGCCGCATGGGCCGCGCGCGCGGCCGGCCCGCAGGCCGACGCCGAGCGCGAGCAGGCGCGCACCGCGCTCGCGTTCGTGCGCCGCATGTGGAGCCCATCGGAGCAGCGCTTCTACATCGGCACCAAGGAAGACGGGGCGACCGTCTCCACCGAAGGCTCGGGCCTCGACGCGCAGCTCTGGCCGCTTTTGGCGGCGCCCGAGGGCTCGTGCGACTGGTCGCGCGGGCTGCAGTGGCTCGACCGGCACCATCGCCATGGCGAGGGCTATGGCTTCAAGCGCGAGCCGGACGGCATCTGGACCGAGGGCAGCGCCCAGGCGGCCGCCACGCTGGTGGCGCGCAAGGGTGCCGCGCCCGAGCCGTTGTGGCGGCTGCTCGCATCGCAGCGCGCCGGCAACGGCCTCTACTACGCCACGCCGGGCGAGCGCATCTCGACCGGGCTGGCGATCGGCCCGGACTCGACCGGCGCCGACTTCTTCTACTACCGCTGGCCGCACCTGGGCGCGACCGCCTGGGTCGCACTGGCCGCCACGGGTTTCAACCCCTTCACCGGCAAGACCGCCGCAGCCGCAGGAGCCAATTCATCATGTCCAGCCTGATCGCCCAACCGGAGTTCCAGCTCAACGCACTCGTCGCGGGGCTGGCGCTGCTCCTGATGACCTGGGCGCGGATCGATCGCATCTCGCACCGCGCCGTGTTCGGCGGACTGACCGCGCTGCTGCTCGCGCGCTATGCCGTCTGGCGCGTGGTCGCGACCATGCCGCCGTCGGACCTCGGCTTCGAGACGCTGTTCGCCTGGGTGTTTCTGTTCTTCGAGATGACCGCCGTGGCCTACACGCTGATGTCGATCCACATGCTGCTGCGCACGCGCGACAACCGCCCGCTGGCGGATCGCGGCGAGGCGATGCTGCGGGGCCGCGGCGACCGGGTGCCGGCGGTGGACGTGTTCATCTGCACCTACAACGAGGAGCTGGCGGTGCTCGAGAAGACCATCATCGCGGCGCAGGCGATCGACTATCCGCGGCTCGCCGTCTGGGTGCTCGACGACACCCGGCGCGACTGGCTGCGCGACTACTGCGCGCGCCGTGGCGTGAACTATGCGCGCCGGCCCGACAACAGCCATGCGAAGGCGGGCAACATGAACAACGGCCTCAAGCTGTCGGCCGAGGTGACCAACGCGCCGTACATCCTGGTGCTCGACGCCGACTTCGCGCCGCAGCGCAACATCGTCTACCGCATGCTGGGCCTGTTCTCGGACCGCCGCGTGGGGCTGGTGCAGACGCCGCAGTTCTACTACAACGCCGATCCGATCCAGCACAACCTGCGCGCGACCGACAGCTGGGTCGACGAGCAGCGCGTGTTCTTCGACGTGCTGCAACCCGCCAAGGACGCGGTCGATTCGGCGTTCTGCGTGGGCACCTCGTTCATCGTGCGGCGCGACCTGATCACCGCGGCCGGCGGCTTCCCGGTGGGCAGCGTCTGCGAGGACATCCACACCACCTACCTGCTGCTGCGCCACGGCCACATCACGCGCTGGCTCGGCGAGCGCCTGTCGAACGGCTTGTCGGCCGAGAGCATCATCGACTACATCAACCAGCGCAGCCGCTGGGCCCTCGGTACGGTGCAGCTGGCGCTCTTGCCCGGCGGGCCGCTGCGCGGGCGCGGCTACAGCCTCTCGGCGCGGCTGCACTTCCTGCACGGCCTGATGCACTGGCTGGGCAAGCCGTTCATGGCCATGGTCATGCTCGCGCCCGCGCTCTACTGGTATGCGGGCGTCTCGGTGTTCCATGCCACGCCGCAGGCCTTTGCCGCTTACGGCCTGCCGCCGCTGATGATGTTCTGGGCCTACAGCTACTGGATCAGCGAGCGGCGCTGCCTGCCGGTGTTCAGCGAAGTGAGCCAGCTGGTGGCAGCCATGGCGGTCACGAGCACGCTCGCGAGCGCGATGCTGCGGCCGTTCGGGCGCCCGTTCAAGGTCACTGCGAAGGGGCTCGACCGCACCAGGACGGTGGTGCACTGGAAGCTGGTCGCCATCTTCGGCGGGCTGCTGGTGGCGCTGCAGCTGGGCGCCGCGTCGGTCGCGCTGAGCGGCGAGGCGCTCACGCCGGGCGACGAGCTCAACCTCGTGTGGACCGGCATTGCGCTGGTGCTCTGCCTGGCCGCGCTGATGGCCTGCGTCGACCTGCCGCGCGGCGATGGGGAAGAGCGCTTTCCCTGGCGTGCGCGCACCCGCGTGCGCACCGCCGACGGCGAGGGCGAAGCGCGCTTCGTGAACATCGCGCCCGACGGCGCGCTGCTCGAAGCCCGCGCGCCGCTCAAGCGGCTGCGCGTGGGGCAGCCGCTCGAGGTCCATGTCGAGTCGGTCGGCTGGCTCAAGGCGCGGCTCGCGGGCCGCAGTGCCGCCGGCGCCGAGCTGCAGTTCGCCGCCACCGAGGCACAGCGCGAGCAGTTGGTGGGCCATGTCTTCAACGTGCCGCCGAGCCACGTTGCGGTGCAGGTGCGGCCGTGGCGCGCGGCGTCGGCGCTGCTCGCGAGTGCGGGCTTCGGCGCGCCGGGCGCCGGCTTCATGCGGCTTGCGCTGCGGCTGTGCCTGCTCGTGCTTGCGACCGGCATCGTGCTCGTGGTGAGCGGCTGCAACATGACGCCCCCGCTGAAGGAGCCCGACCTGACGATGCCGGCGCAGTGGCCGGCCGGCACCACGGTGCCGAACGCCGAGCCGGTCGACTGGCGCAGTTTCGTCGAGGACGACGAACTGCGCGGGCTGATCACCACCGCGCTGGCGCAGAACCGCGACCTGCGCGTCTACGCCGCCAAGGCGCGCGAGGCCCGCGCCGTGTATGCCGGCACGCGCGCGTCGCTGTTCCCGGCGATCGGCCTGTCGAGCCATGCGCAGCGTGCCAAGACCACGCCGCAGGGTTCGCTGAGCCCGCTCGGCAACGTGCCCTCGGACGGCCGCGTGTCGAACAGCTTCGACATCCAGGCCGGGATCACCTCGTATGAGCTCGACTTCTTCGGCCGCCAGGCGAGCACCGCGCAGCAGGGCGGCGCGCTGGCCGAGGCCGGCGACCTGGACCATGCGGCCGCGCGCATGAACCTGGTGGGCGAGGTGTCGAACGCCTACCTCACGCTGCGCGCCGACCGCGCGCTGCTGGCGCTGGCCGATGCGACGGCGGCCAGCGTGGCCGCCAATGCCGACATGATCGGCCGTGCCAAGGCCGTGGGCGGTGCGGCGCAGCTCGATGTGTACCGGTCGCAGTCGTTGCTGCAGAACGCCCGCGTGCAGCAGGAGGAATACCGCATGCGCGTGGCGCAGGACCTGCAATGGCTCAATGTGCTGGTCGGCCAGCCGGTCCCGCCCGACACCGGCAGCGGCAGGCGCTGGCCCGAGTCGTCCACGGCCTCGGTCGCGGCCGGGCTGCCCGCCAGCCTGCTGCAGCGCCGGCCCGACCTGCTCGCGGCCTATGCGCGCGTCGAAGCCGCTAACTCGGGCGTGGGCGCGGCCAAGGCCGCCATGCTGCCGACGATCTCGTTGACTGCGCTCGCGGGCGGGGTGAGCGGCGATCTTTCATCGCTACTGAGCAGCGGCAACAGGAGCTGGGCCGGTGTGCTGGGCGTGTCGCTGCCGATCTTCGACTGGGGGCGCCGCTCGGCCAACATCACGGCCAACGAGGAGCGCCTCGCGGGGGCGATGGCTTCGTACGAATCGGCCGCACAGGTCGCATTGCGCGAGACCGCCAACGCGCTGATCGCCGACGACCACCTGCGTCCGCAGTTGGCCGCGCAGCAGTCGCGCGTGGAGGTATTGGAGAAGGTGGCCGGGATCGCGCATACGCGCTTCCGCAGCGGGCTCGAAGACTATTTCGCGAGCCAGGATGCCCAGCGCGAGCTCCATGCCGAACAGCAGCGGCTCATCGAGCTTCAGCTCAAGCAGGCGGTGAACAGGGTCAACCTCTACAAGGCGCTGGGCGGGGGATGGGGCGATGCGCAGCAGCAAGCGCAGCGCGCCACCCCGACGGCGGCCGTCAGCCCGCCACGTTGACGGCGTCCTTGAGGGCCTTGCCTGCCGTGAACTTGGGACTCTTGCTGGCCTTGATGGTGATCTGCTCGCCGGTGGACGGGTTGCGGCCGGTGCGCTCGGCGCGGCTCGCCACCGCGAAGGTGCCGAAGCCGATGAGCTGCACGGTGTCGCCGCGCGCCAGGGCACGCGACAGGTTCTCGAGGGCGGATTCGAAGGCGCGGCCGGCGTCGGCCTTGCTCAGGTTGGTGTCTTCGGCGATGGCGGCAATGAGTTCGGTCTTGTTCAAGGCAGGTTCCTTTGGGGGGGTGGATGAAGGTTTCCGGCGCCGCGACCTGAGGCCGTGCCTGCAGGTGGCGAGATCCCCGCCAGGGGGATCGAGGCGCCCGAAGCGCTCCATCTTAGTTTTCGCTGCGGCCGGCTTGCCGGTCCGCGCATGAAACATTTCAAGAAGAAATGTGATGAATGTGCTTGCGGTGCTTCTGATTTCGTGGAAGCAGTGCGCCGCTCAGCCCTCGGCAAGCATACCGCGCGCCTCGATGAACGCGACGACCTCCGCCACACCGGTGTGGGTCTTGAGGTTGGTCATGACGTAGGGGCGCTCGCGGCGCATGCGGCGCGTGTCCTGCTCCATCACGTCGAGGTTCGCGCCGACGTGCGGCGCGAGGTCGGTCTTGTTGATGACGAACAGGTCGCTCTTGGTGATGCCGGGGCCGCCCTTGCGCGGGATCTTCTCGCCGGCCGCCACGTCGATCACGTAGATCGTCAGGTCCGAGAGTTCGGGGCTGAAGGTGGCCGCGAGGTTGTCGCCGCCCGATTCGACGAACACCACGTCGGCGTCGGGAAAGTCCTCGAGCATGCGGTCGATCGCCTCGAGGTTGATCGACGCGTCCTCACGGATCGCGGTGTGCGGGCAGCCGCCCGTCTCCACGCCCATGATGCGTTCGGCGGGCAGCGCGCCGGCCACGGTCAGCAGGCGCTGGTCTTCCTTGGTGTAGATGTCGTTGGTGATGGCGACGAGGTCGTACTTGTCGCGCATCGCCTTGCAGAGCATCTCGAGCAGCGTGGTCTTGCCCGAGCCGACGGGGCCGCCGATGCCCACGCGCAGCGGCGGGAGCTTCTTGGTGCGGCGGGGAATGTGATGCAGGGCGGAGGTCATGTTTTCTAGCTTCTGAAAAGCCGGGAGTATTGGGTTTCATGCCGTGCCGACAGCACGGCGAGCAGCGGCGCGAAGGCCTGGCGTTCGTCGTCGCCGAGCGCCATCGCGCGGGCCACCGCATCGGGGATGTCGTGCGCGAGGCGCCCCAGGATGCGCTGCCCGGCGCTCTGGCCGAGCGGCACGGCCTTGACCGCGGCGGCCACCATGTTCTCGGCCCAGCCGAACGCGAAGGCGATGCAGCCGTCGTGCACCGAGGCGGTGGTGCGGCTCGCCGCAAAGGCGAAGGCCACGGGATAGCTCGCCGGCAGGCCGGCGAACACTTCGGCGATGTCGGCGTGGTGCAGCTTGAGCCATTCAACGAAGGAGCGGCCCATCTGCTCGGTCTGCAGGAAGAACTCGGCGGACTCGCGCGTCGCGAGGACCCAGTCGTTGAGTTCGCGAATGCGCGCCGCGTCCTCCGCGCGCCATGCCGCAATGGCTTGCGCCACCAGCGCGAGATCGCCGCGCGCGAAGCTCAGGTGCAACTGGTCGGCCAGCCACTCGGCGGCCTTGGCTTCCGAATCGACACCGGCCCACTCGACCGCCGCTTCCACGCCCTCCGAATAGGAGAAGCCGCCCACCGGCAGCGCGGGCGACGCGAGCCAGATGAGCTGCAGCAGGCTGTGGGCGCCGGCCGGGTCGGACATGTCAGTTTTCCATTGCGCTGCGCGCCGCCCGCATCGCATGAAACGTCAGGCGGCGTTGCTCCCTCCCCCGCTGGGGGAGGGTTGGGGTGGGGGCCAACGGCGCTGCACCTGCGAGCGCCGTGCCTGCCCCCATCCCAGCCTTCCCCCAGAGGGGGAAGGAGCCTGGCGCGCTGAACGTGGTGCCCCGTTTCATTTCAGTGGTCGTGGCCGTGGTCGTCGAGCAGTTCGGGTGCCAGCACGAGCGGCTTCGGGCCGCTGCCATGCGCATGCGGGTGACCATGGCCATGCGCGTGCGGATGGTCGTGCGAGTGCGCGTGTGCGCCATAGGCGCCGCCCTCGGGCTCGAAGGCTTCTTCCACCGCGACCACGATGAGGTGCATCGAGCGCAGCATGTCGGCGAGCACATGGTCGGGCTCGATCTTCAGGTGGTCGGGCCGGAGCTCGATCGGCACATGCCGGTTGCCGAGGTGGTAGGCCGCGCGCGTCAGGTCGAACGGCGTGCCGTGCGCGGTGCAGTGCGTGATGCGCAGCACCGGCTGCGGCGCCGCGATGACGCGGACCAGCGACCCGTCCTCGGCCACGAGCACGTCGCCGCCGCGCACCGCCGTGCCGCGCGGCAGGAACACGCCGATGCGGCGACCCTGCGAATCGGTGGCGTCGAACCGGCTCTTCTGGCGGATGTCCCAGTCGAGTTCGATGGTGGCGGCACGCTTGGTCAGCACGGGCGCGAGGCCGCGGCCCTGTGGCATGAGTTTGTTGGCGGTCAGCATGGGGCTTGCATTCAGCGGGAGGGAGTCGATAATATAACGTTCGTTATAACTTCTTTTGTGAGGTGCCCATCATGTTTGCCATCAAAGTGACCCAGATCGGGAATTCGGTCGGCGTCATCCTTCCCAAGGAGTTGCTTGCCAGCATGAATGTGGGCAAGGGCGACACGCTTTACGTGACACGGGCCTCCGATGGTGGCATCCATGTCACGCCCTATGACGCGGCGTTCGAGCAACAGATGGAGGCCGCACGCCGTGTCATGAAGAAGCGTCGCAATGTCCTGCGCGAGCTTGCCAAATGACGGCGGCCAACCAGCCGTGGGTCTGGCTCGGCGCCAAGCTCCTGGAACTGGTTCATGAAGAACAGCTGGCAGAGCACGGGGGGCCGCCGGGGATTCGCGACGCCGGAATGCTCGCCTCCGCGCTGGGGCGCCCCCAGCATCGAGCGCTCTATGAATCGCCCGATGCTGCGGCGCTGGCTGCCTGCTATGCGTTCGGCATCGCGCGCAACCATCCGTTCGTGGATGGCAACAAGCGCACGGCCTTCGTCGCCATGGAAGTTTTCCTCGACCTCAATGGGTTCGAGCTGACAGCGTCGGACGAGGATTGCGTGTTCCGGATGCTCGCGCTCGCGGCCGGAGATCTCGACGAGGACGCTTTCGCGCAGTGGATCCGCGATCACCTTGCGCCGCTCCAAACCTGAATTTCCAAGCCCGCCACGGCTCAAATCACCCGCGTCATGAAGTGGCTGTACGGATCGACCCGATAGCTCCCGAACGGACCGCAGTCCTCGAAGCCGTGCTTCGCATAGAGCGCACGCGCTGGCGCAAAGAACGGCTGCGTGCCGGTCTCGAGGCTGATCCGCGCGTGACCTAGCGCGCGGGCCTCGGCCATCACGTGCGCGAGCAGGCGGGCCGCGATGCCCTGGCCTCGCAGTGGCGCCGCAGTGCGCATCGACTTGAGTTCGGCATGGTGGGCATCGAGCCGCTTCAACGCGGCGGTTCCGACGAGCATCTGCTCGCCATCGGGCTGTGAAGCCCATGCGGACCAGAACCGGATCTCGGGCCGGCGCAGGCCGGCAAGATCGAGCGCATGCACGCTCTCGGGTGGCGAGATGCGCCGCATGTCGGTCAGGTGCTCTTCGAGGAAAGCGGCGATGCGTGGATCCTGCAGTGGATCGAGCCGGATGTTGATTTCCATGGTGGCCTCAGAAAAGAAAGTAGCGCTGCGCCATCGGCAGCAGCTTCGCGGGCTCGCAGGTCAGCAGATGGCCGTCGGCACGCACCGCATAGGTCTGCGCGTCGATCTCCATCTTCGGCGTGTAGCCGTTGTGAATCAGGTCCTTCTTGCGCACGCTGCGGATGTTCTTCACTGCGGCGAGCGGTTTGGCCAGGCCGAAGCGCTCCTTGATGCCCGCCGCGAGCCCCGCCTGCGAGACGAAGGTCAGCGAACTCCTCGCAAGTGAGCCGCCGTAGCTGCCGAACATCGGCCGGTAGTGCACCGGCTGCGGCGTGGGGATCGAGGCATTGGGGTCGCCCATGGCAGCCATGGCGATGCTGCCGCCCTTGACGATGGTGAAGGGCTTCACGCCGAAGAAGGCCGGCTTCCAGATCACGAGGTCGGCCCACTTGCCGACCTCGATCGAGCCCACCTCGTGCGCGATGCCGTGCGCGATGGCCGGATTGATCGTGTACTTGGCCACGTAGCGCTTGGCGCGGAAGTTGTCGTTGCGCACGCTGTCCTCGGGCAGGGTGCCGCGCTGCAGTTTCATCTTGTGCGCGGTCTGCCAGGTGCGGATGATCACCTCGCCGACGCGGCCCATGGCCTGGCTGTCGGAGCTGAACATGCTGATCGCGCCGAGGTCGTGCAGCACGTCCTCGGCAGCGATGGTCTCCTTGCGGATGCGCGACTCGGCGAAGGCCAGGTCTTCGGCGATGCCGGCGTCGAGGTGGTGGCACACCATGAGCATGTCGACGTGCTCGTCGAGCGTGTTCACGGTGTAGGGCATCGTGGGGTTGGTGGACGAAGGCAGGAAGTTGTCTTCGCCCACCACGCGCAGGATGTCGGGCGCATGGCCGCCGCCCGCGCCTTCGGTGTGGAAGGCGCAGATCGCGCGCCCGCCCACGGCCGCGATGGTGTTCTCGACGAAGCCCGACTCGTTGAGCGTGTCGCTGTGGATCGCCACCTGCGTGTCGGTGGCATCGGCCACGTCGAGACAGTTGCTGATGGCCGAGGGCGTGGTGCCCCAGTCTTCGTGCAGCTTCAATCCGATCACGCCGGCCTCGATCTGCTCATGCAGCGCATCGGGCAGGCTCGCGTTGCCCTTGCCAAGGAAGCCCAGGTTCATCGGGAAGGCGTCGGCCGCCTGCAGCATGCGCTCGATGTGCCAGGGTCCCGGCGTGGCGGTGGTCGCGAAGGTGCCGGTGGCGGGGCCGGTGCCGCCGCCGAGCATGGTCGTGATGCCCGAGGCCAGCGCCTCTTCGATCTGCTGCGGGCAGATGAAGTGGATATGGCTGTCGATGCCGCCGGCCGTGACGATGTGGCCCTCGCAGCTGATGATCTCGGTGCCCGGGCCGATGACGATGTCCACGCCCGGCTGCACGTCGGGGTTGCCGGCCTTGCCGATGGCGGCGATGCGGCCGTCCTTCAGGCCGATGTCGGCCTTGACGATGCCCCAGTGGTCGAGGATCAGCGCGTTGGTCAGCACCGTGTCGACCGCGCCCTGCAGGCGGGTGCGCTGCGACTGCGCCATGCCGTCGCGGATCGTCTTGCCGCCGCCGAACTTCACTTCCTCGCCGTAGCCGCCCGCGCGCAGCGTGTAGTCGGCCTCGACCTCGATCAGCAGCTCGGTGTCGGCGAGCCGCACGCGGTCGCCCACGGTGGGGCCGAAGATTTCGGCGTAGGCGCGCCTTCCGATGGTTGCCATGGCTTAGAGCTTTCCTTGAACCAGGCCGCGAAAGCCGTAGACGATGCGCTCGCCCGAAAAATCAACCAGTTCCACCGTGCGCTGTTGCCCGGGCTCGAAGCGCACGGCCGCGCCCGACGCGATGTTGAGCCGCATGCCGCGCGCCGCTTCGCGGTCGAAGCCGAGCGCGCCGTTGGTCTCGGCGAAGTGGTAGTGCGAGCCGACCTGGATCGGCCGGTCGGCGGTGTTCTGCACCACCAGCGTGAGGGTGCGGCGGCCCGGGTTGAGCACGTGCTCGCCGTCGTCGGTGAGGAGTTCGCCGGGGATCATGGCCAGTTCAGAGGGCTTGCGACAGCAGCGTGGCGCCGAGGCCGGCCACGGCGACGCCCGCCACGCGCGGCAGCCAGGCGTTCGCATGGCGCAGCGCCCATCCGGCGGCGATGCCCGCGGCGTGCAGCAGCAGCGTGGCGGCCACCATGCCGGCCAGCGTCGGTACCGCACCATGGCCGCTCGCGAGTTCATGGCCGTGCGCCACGCCGTGGAAGACGGCGAACACGCCGACCAGGGCCGCCGCCGCGCCCGCCGCCAGGTGCATGCGCGTGGCGACCAGCAACCCGAGCACGAGCAGCGAGGCCGCGATCATCGGCTCGACCGCCGGCAACTGCAGGCCCGCGAGGCCGGCCAGCGCACCCGCGAGCAGCATGCCCGCGAAGGCCAGCGGCGCCCACAGCAGGTCGGGCCAGGCGCGGCGCGCCGCCAGTGCGCTCCAGAGGCCGACCGCGACCATCGCGGCCAGGTGGTCGGCACCGGTGAGCGGATGCATGAAGCCGGTGGCGAAACCGTGGTGATGCGTGCCGCCGTCCGCGCCGGTGTGGGCGGCGGCCGCAAGCGGCAGCGCCATGGCGAGCAGGGCAAGGGTCTTGGAAACGGTGTGGCGCATGGGAGAACTCTTTCTGGCGGGATCAGACGATGGGTTGGTGGACAGTCACCAGCTTGGTGCCGTCGGGGAAGGTGGCTTCCACCTGGATGTCCGGGATCATCTCGGCGATGCCGTCCATCACGTCGGCGCGCGTGAGCACCGCGCGGCCTTCGCTCATGAGGTCGGCCACGCTCTTGCCGTCGCGTGCGCCTTCCATCACGGCGGCGGAGATCAGTGCGATGGCTTCGGGGTAATTGAGCTTGAGGCCGCGCGCCTTGCGGCGTTCGGCCAGCAGGGCCGCGGTGAAGATCAGCAGCTTGTCTTTTTCGCGCGGGGTCAGTTCCATGGGCTCGGCATCGGTGGCGGCGTTCGGCCATTATTGGCAAGCTGGCCGCTTGCAACAGTCGTGCCGTCCTGCGCCGAATGGCGTATGGATGGCACGAAAGCTGCACCGAAACGGTGTGAATCCCGCCCAGCCCTCCACCGCCCGCGACGACGCGCCGCAGCGCATCGTCAAGGTGCGGCGCGACTACAACAGCTGGGTGGCGAGCGAGACGCTCGAGGATTACGCGCTGCGCTACACGCCGCAGCGCTTTCGCAAGTGGTCCGAATGGCGCGTGGCCAATACCGCGTTCGGCGCCGCCTCGTTCCTGATCCTCGAAGCGGTCGGCGCCACGCTGCTGGTCCAGTACGGCTTCGCCAATGCCTTCTGGGCCATCGTGGCCACGGGGCTGATCATCTTCCTCGCGGGGCTGCCGATCAGCGTGTATGCGGCGCGCTACGGCGTCGACATGGACCTGCTCACGCGCGGCGCGGGCTTCGGCTACATCGGCTCCACGCTCACCTCGCTGATCTACGCCAGCTTCACCTTCATCTTCTTCGCGCTCGAGGCGGCGGTAATGGCCTATGCGCTCGAGCTCGCGCTCGGCGTGCCGCCGGTCTGGGGCTACCTGGTGTGTGCGCTGGTGGTGATTCCGCTGGTCACGCACGGCGTGTCGGCGATCAGCCGGCTGCAGCTCTGGACCCAGCCGCTCTGGCTGGTGATGCTGGTGGTGCCCTTCGTCTTCGTGCTCGTGCGCGATCCTGGTGCGTTCGCGGGCATCGTGCACTACAACGGCGCGCGACCCGGTGCGGAGGGTTTCGATCTGCACCTCTTTGGCGCAGCGCTCACGGTCGGCATCGCGCTCATCACCCAGATGGGCGAGCAGGCCGATTACCTGCGCTTCATGCCCGTGCGCACGCCCGCGACCGCGCGGCGCTGGTGGGCCGGGGTGCTGGCCGGCGGGCCGGGCTGGGTGGTGCTGGGCGTGTTCAAGATGCTCGGCGGTGCGCTGCTGGCCTACCTGGCGATCACGCACATGGTGCCGGTCGAGCGCGCGGTCGATCCCAACCAGATGTACCTCGCGGCGTACGAGTACGTGTTCCCGCACTACGGCTGGGCCGTGGCCGCGACGGCGCTGTTCGTGGTGATCTCGCAGCTCAAGATCAACGTGACCAACGCCTATGCGGGATCGCTCGCCTGGAGCAACTTCTTCTCGCGCGTGGCCCATAGCCACCCGGGGCGCGTGGTGTGGGTGGTGTTCAATGCGCTGATCGCCTTCATGCTGATGGAGATGAACGTCTTCGAGGCGCTCGGCGATGTGCTCGGGCTGTTCGCCAACATCGCGATCGCCTGGATGATGGCAGTGGTCGCCGACCTGGTCGTCAACAAGCCGCTGGGCCTGTCGCCGCCGGGCATCGAGTTCAAGCGCGCGCACCTCTGGGACATCAATCCGGTGGGCGTCGGCGCGATGGCGCTGGCCTCGCTGTTGTCGATCACCGCGCACCTGGGCGTGTTCGGGCCGCTGGCGCAGGCCTTCTCGGCGCTGATCGCGCTCGGCACGGCGTTGGTGGTGTCGCCGCTGCTGGCCTGGGCGACGGGCGGCAAGTACTACCTCGCGCGCGATGCCGGCGACGAGGGGATCGATGGCCGCCTGGCAGCGCAGTACTGCGTGATCTGCGAGCGCGAATACGAAGGCCCCGACATGGCGCACTGCCCGGCCTACCAGGGGCCGATCTGCTCGCTGTGCTGCACGCTCGACGCGCGCTGCGGCGACCTGTGCAAGCCGCACGCCGCGCTCTCGGCGCAGTGGTCGGCGGCGCTGCGCTGGCTGCTGCCGCGCAGGAGCTGGCGCTATCTCGACACCGGGCTCGGCCACTTCCTGCTGCTGATGCTGATCGTGGTGCCGGTGCTCGCGGCGGTGTTCGGCGTGCTCTACCGCCAGGAGCTGCGCGCGCTCGGCGACGGCGTGCTGCAGATGGCCTCGCTGCGTTCGGGCTTCCTCAAGGCCTACATGGCGCTGCTGGTGATCGCGGGCGTGGTTGCATGGTGGCTGGTGCTGGCGCATCAGAGCCGCAAGGTGGCGCAGGAGGAGTCGAACCGCCAGACGCACCTGCTGATGCGCGAGATCGAGCTGCACCGCGCCACCGACCAGGCGCTGCAGACGGCCAAGCAGACGGCCGACGAGGCGCGCGAGGTCGCCGAGCAGGCCAAGCTCGCGGCCGACCAGGCGCGGCGCGCGGCCGACCAGGCCAACCAGGCCAAGAGCCGCTACATCAGCGCGATCAGCCACGAGCTGCGCACGCCGCTCAACAGCATCCTCGGCTATGCGCAGCTGATGGGCGAAGACGCCTCGGTGCCGCCGCACCGGCGCCAGGCGGTGGCGGTGATCAAGCGCGGCGGCGAGCACCTGCTGTCGCTGATCGAGGGCACGCTCGCCATCGCCCACATCGAGGCCGGCAAGCTCACGCTCGATGCGCGCCCGATGCGCTTTGCCGACACCGTGCGCGAGCTCGCCGACATGTTCGAGCTGCAGGCGGCCGAGAAGGGCCTGGCCTTCCGCTTCGAGGCCGGCGGCAGGCTGCCCGCGCTGGTGCGCGCCGACGAGAAGCGCGTGTGCCAGATCCTCATCAACCTGCTGGGCAACGCGATCAAGTTCACCGCGGCGGGCCAGGTCACGCTCCGGCTGTCGTATGCGCGCGAGTTCGCTTCGGTCGAGATCGAGGACACCGGGCCCGGCATGACCGCCGAGGAGATCGCGCGCATCTTCGAGCCTTTTGCGCGCGGCGGCGCGGCTGCGGCCTCGACGCCCGGCGCGGGGCTGGGCCTCACGATCGCGAAGATGCTTACCGACCTGATGGGCGGCGAGATGAAGGTGCGCAGCACGCCGGGCGCGGGCGCGCTGTTCTGCGTGCGGCTCTTCCTGCCGCGCGTGCACGACGCGGCAGGCAGCCCCGGCCGGTCGGCGCCGCCGCAGCAGCAGCAGCGCACGCGGCGTGGTTACGAGGGGCCGCGCCGGCGGCTGCTGGTGGTCGACAACGAGGAAGCCGACCGCGAGTTGCTCGGCCACGTGCTCGCGCCGCTGGGCTTCGCGCTGCGCAGCGCGGCGAGCGGGCACGACGCGCTCGACCTCGTCGCGGCCGGCTACCGGCCCGACGCGATGTTCGTCGACCTCGCGATGCCGGGCATAGACGGCTGGGAGACGATCCGGCGTGCGCGCCGGCTGGGCCTGGCCGATGCGCCGGTGGCGATCGTCTCGGCCAACGCCTTCGACAAGGGGCTCGAGAACGACGTCGGCATCGCGCCCGAGGATTTCTTCGTCAAGCCCGTGCGCCACAGCGAGCTGCTCGACTGGCTCGAGCGCCGCCTCGGCCTGCGCTGGACCGACGCGGCCGCGGCGCCGCAGGCTGCCGTGGCCGCCGCGCCGCCGTTGCACGCGCCGTCGCCCGAGCGCCTGCGCGCGCTCGGCGAGGCCGTCAACCTGGGCTACTTCCGCGGCATCATGAACCAGCTCGACGCGATCGACGCCGAACAGCCCGAATGCAGGGCATGGACCGAGGCGCAGCGCGTGCTCGCGCGCCAGTTCCAGTTCGAGAAGATGGCCTTGGGAGACATGCGATGAGCGAACTCGCCAGAAGCATCGCAGGCGCCAGCGACCTGGTGCTGATCGTCGACGACGTGCCCGACAACCTCGCGGTGCTGCACGATGCGCTCGACGAGTCGGGCTACACCGTGCTCGTGGCCACCAGCGGCGAGCAGGCGCTGCAGCGCGCGGTGCAGGCGCGGCCCGACATCGTGCTGCTCGACGCGATGATGCCGGGCATCGACGGTTTCGAAGTGGCGCGCCGGCTCAAGGCCGACGCCGCCACCGCGCACATTCCCATCGTCTTCATGACCGGCCTGACCGAGACCGAGCACCTCGTCGCGGCGCTGGAGGCCGGCGGGGTCGACTACGTGACCAAACCGATCAAGCCGAAGGAAGTGTTGGCGCGGATGAACGTCCACCTGCAGGGCGCCCGCCGCGCCCGGCAGGCCGCGCGCCAGGCGGGCCAGGCGCGCAACGCGCTCGATGCCTTCGGCTATGCGAGCTTCACCGTGCGCCTGCCCGAAGGCCGGCTGATCTGGCAGACGGCGCTCGCGCGCGACCTGCTGCAGCGCTACTGCCACACCAGTGCGCCCGAAACGCCGCCCGCGGTGCTCGACTGGCTGCGCCGCCATGCCCCCGAGGCCCGGCAGCAGGGCATCGAGCCGCCGGCGCTGTCCATCGCGCAGGGCGCAAGCAGCCTCAGCCTGCGGCTGCACCGGCAGACCGGCGGGGACGACGAGGGCGACGAATGGATGATCGTGATGCGCGAGCTCTCCGGCACCGCCGTGATCGAGGCCATGAGCCTGAGCCTGAAGCTCACGGCGCGCGAGGCCGAGGTGCTCTATTGGGTGGTCAAGGGCAAGACCAACAAGGACATCGGCGAGATCCTCGGCAGCAGCCCCGCCACCGCCAAGAAGCACCTCGAGCGGGTGTACGTGAAGCTCGGGGTCGAGACCCGCACGGCCGCCGCCGGCGTGGCGATCAAGCGCATCCGCGAGCTGCAGCCGCAGTTCGAGATCTGATGAAGCCCGGGGGGTGATCAGCGCAGGTAGCGCTGGATGCGCTTCTCGTCTTCCGCGAGCTGCTGGCGCATCAGCGAGAGGAAGTCGCGCGCGGTGGTCGAAAGCACTTTCCCGGCCGGCATGGCGAGCACGCACGAGAAGAACACGTCGACCGAGAGCCGGCGGACCACGAGGCCGCGCTCGGCATAGTCGAGCGCGGTGATCGGATTGACGAGCCCGACGCCGAGGCCGCGCAGCGCCATCTCGCAGACGCTGGCCGCATAGGGGGTCTGCACAGCGGCCCGCAGCGCCACGCCGCGTTCGGCCAGCGCGGCCTCGAGCCACCGGTGCGACGGATCCTCGGGGTTCAGCGCGAGGAAGGGCACCTGCGCAAGCTGCTCCAGCGCGATGCGCTTGAAGCGCGCGAGTGCGTGGCCCTGCGGCATGGCCACCACGCCCGGAAAGCGCGCGAAGGTCGAATGCGCGATGCCTTCGAGCGGCAGCTCGTCGGCCATCAGCCCGAAGTCGGAAATGCCCTTGGCCACGCGGTCGCGCACGTCCTTCGAACTGAGCACCTGCAGCGAGACCTGCGGCCACGGGCCGTCGCCGCGCTGCGCCTTCAGGCGCTCGAGCACGCGCGGCATGAAGCCGAGGCCGAAGGCGGGATAGCAGCTGAGCTCGAGCTGGTTGGTGCCGAAGTCGCGCAGGCTGCGCATGCGGTGCTCGATCGCATCCATGCCGATGAAGACGCGTTCCACCTCGGTCCAGAGCGCTTGCGCTTCGGGCGTGGCCACCAGGCGCGCGCCGGTGCGCTGGAACAGGCGCAGCCCGGCCTGGGTCTCGAGCCGCTTGAGCGACTGGCTGATGGCGGGCTGCGTCACGTTCAGCAGCGCCGCGGCCTTGCGCGTGGAACCGGCGCGCATCAGGGCGCGGAAGGTCTCGATCTCGGTGAAGCGCATCGATAAGTTTTGTTATCGCCTGAGTATTTCAGGCGGTGCAATTTTATTTCCGGCTGCCTACGATCCGCTCAGCACTTCTTTCCTTTCCATGCCGACCGCCGTGACCGCCACATCGCCTCCGCCGCTTTCGAGCTTCGCCATCCGGGCGCCTGCCGGCGCACCGCCGCCCCGGGCGCAGCGCCCGGCGCGCAACCCCCGCCTGCGCGGGCTGCAGTGCCTGCGCTGCGACGCGCACTATCCGCTGGCGCTGGCGAACGACGGCTGTCCGGCCTGCCGCGCGGTGGGCGTGCATGTGGCGCTGCGCGCGAGCTACCAGCCCGAGGGCGGCGGCGCGCCGGTGCAGACGCCGTACGAGCCGGGCTTCACGCTCGGCGAGGGCGCCACGCCGCTCGTCGACATGCCCGCGCTGGCACGGCAGTTCGGCGTGGCGCGGCTCGCGCTGAAGGACGAATCGCAGAACCCGACGGGCTCGCACAAGGACCGCATGACCGCGGTCGGCGTGGCGCAGGCGCTCGATTTCGGCGCCCATACCTTGGTGCTGGCCTCATCGGGCAACGCGGCGATCTCCGCCGCGTACTACGCATGGGCCGCGGGACTTGGCTGCGAAGTCGCGACCTACGGCAGCCTGCCGCCGGCCTATGCGCGGCAGCTCGATGCGCTCGGCGCGCGTCGCCGCGTGTTCGCCGACAACGCCGCCCGCTGGGCTTTCGTGCGCGAGCGCTCGCAGCACGAGGGCTTCTTTGCGCTCACCAACTACCGCCTGCCGGCGCTGGGCAGCGCGCCGCTCGCGATCGAGGGCTACAAGCCGATCGCACCGGAATGCGTGGCCGAAGGCGGCCTGCCGGACCACGTCATCGTTCCCACGGCACGCGGCGACCTGGCCTGGGGCCTCTACGCCGGCTTTCGCGAGCTGCTGGCCGCGGGGCGCATCGCGCGGCTGCCGCGCCTCTGGCTGGTGGAGCCTTTCCCGCGCCTGTCGCGCGTGCTGGCGGGCGCCGCGCTCGATGGGGCGTATCCGGGGCACACCGCGCAGTTCTCCACCGCGGGCGCCACCGTGACCTACCTGCAGTGGCAGGCGGCCACCGCCTCGGGCGGCGGCGCGGTGGTGGTGGGCGACGAGGAGGCCCGCGCGGCGCGGCGGATCCTCACCGGCGCCGGCATCGAGGCCGAACTCTGCGCCGCGGCCGGGCTCGGCGCATTGCGCCAGCTGCGCGAGAGCAACGCCATCGCGGGCGACGCGCAGGTGGTGCTGATGTTGACCGCCAATGCGTCGCGCGATCCGAGCTGGCCCGATCCGGCGTGACCGCTTTCCCGTCCACCAGAAGGAGATCGACACCATGCGCACCCTGCCACGCCGCGCCTTGCTGGCCGCCGCTTCGGCCGCCCTGTTCGCACCGGCGCCGCGCGCCTGGGCGGCTTTCCCCGACCGGCCGGTCAAGCTGATCGTCCCCTGGGCTGCCGGCGGGAGCACCGACGCCATCGCGCGCGCCATGGCCCAGCGCATGGGCCAGACCCTCGGCGCCTCGGTGATCGTCGACAACCGGCCGGGCGCGGCAGGCCAGATCGGCACCGAGGCCGCGGCCAGGGCCGCCCCCGACGGCCATACCCTCGCGATCGTGGAACTGCCGCATGCGATCGCGCCCGCCGTGACGGCGCGCCTGCCCTACGACCTGCTGCGCGACTTCACGCCCGTGACGATGATCGGCACCTCGCCGCTGGTCTTCTTCGCGGGCATGGGGGACGACAGCCGGGACTTCCGCAGCTTCGTCAAGGCCGCGGCGGCGGCGCCGATGCCACCGGCGATCGCGCACAGCGGCGCCGGCACGGTGAGCCATCTGGCGGCCGAACTGCTCGCGAGCCGCACCGGCATCCGCTTCAACATGGTTCCGTACCGCGGCTCCGCGCCCGCGCTGGCCGACGTGGCTGCGGGAACGGTGAGCGGCCACTTCGCGACCTTGGCCAGTGGCGCAAGCCTGCTTGGCGCGCGCAAGATCCGGCCGCTGCTCGTGGCGAGTACGCAGCGGGTCGACCTGCCCGGGCTCGAGCGGGTGCCGGCGCTGGCCGAGAGCGGGCTCGAGGGGCTCGCGATCGACCAGTGGTGGGCGATGGTGGCCCCCGCGACCACCCCGCTCGAGACCGTCGAGCGGCTGCGGCGCGAAGCCGTTGCGGCGCTCGACCATCCCTCGGTGCGCGAGCGCATGGCGGCGCTCGGCGTGCAGCTCCGGGGCTCCACCACGGCCGAGCTGCGGGCCTTCATGCGCGCCGAGACCGAGCGCTGGCGCAAGGTGGCGCACGAGATCGGGCTGCAGCCGCAATAGGCGCGGCGGGGCGGCCGCGCGCGCTGCGGCTTCTTTTTCTCAGCGCCCGGTCTGGACCTTGATCCGGATCGTGTTCACGTCCCAGCCCTTGTTGCGCAGGCGCGTGACCAGCATCGGCGAGAGCTGGCGCAGCTTGGCCGCGGCCGCGCTGCCGTTCACCAGGATGCACCAGACGTCGCCCTCGGCCGGCCCGGCCTGCAGGGCAGGGCGCATGGCGGGCGGGATCAGCCCCTCGACCGCGCGCAGCCGCTCGGCCGCGTCGCGTGCACGGGCCATCAGGCCCGCCAGCGTGGGCGAATCCTCGGCCGCCTGCTGCAGCGTAAAGGAGGGGACGGAGCGGCGATTCATGGGTAATACGGAGGTGGAGACAAGGCAGCTAAAATGCCCGGTTTGCCGACGCTTGCGCCGGCAGATCGGTAGTAGCGGCTGGCTTTCGAGGCTTGCATTCGAAGAAGGTGCGCCCAACTGCTTTCACCATATCTTAGGGAATCCGGTCGCAGTGCCTGTCGTCTCAGGTGCTGACCATCTCCACGCCAATGGCAACCAACTTCCTGACCCAGATCTTCGGCAGTCGCAACGACCGGCTCCTCAAGCAGTACCGCAAAACGGTGGAGCGCATCAATGCGCTCGAACCGGCTTTCGAGAAACTCAGCGACGAAGCACTGCGCGCCAAGACGCAGGAGTTCAAGGATCGGGTCGCCAAGGGCGAAACCCTCGACGCGCTGCTGCCCGAAGCCTTCGCCACCGTGCGCGAAGGCTCCAAGCGGGTCATGAAGATGCGTCACTTCGACGTGCAGCTGCTGGGCGGCATGGCGCTGCACAACGGCAAGATCGCCGAAATGCGCACCGGCGAGGGCAAGACCCTGACCGCCACGCTGCCGGTGTACCTGAACGCGCTGTCGGGCAAGGGCGTGCACGTGGTCACGGTGAACGACTACCTCGCCAACCGCGACGCCACCTGGATGGGCCGGCTCTACAACTTCCTCGGCCTCACGGTCGGCATCAACCTGCCGCAGATGCCGCGCGAGCAGAAGCAGGAAGCCTACGGCAGCGACATCACCTACGGCACCAACAACGAGTACGGCTTCGACTACCTGCGCGACAACATGGTCTACGAGCCCGGCGACCGGGTTCAGCGGCAGCTCAACTACGCGATCGTCGACGAGGTCGACTCGATCCTGATCGACGAGGCCCGCACGCCGCTGATCATCAGCGGCCAGGCCGAGGACCATACCGATCTGTACCTGGCCATCAACAAGGTGGTTCCCCTGCTCACCAAGCAGGAAGGCGAGGCCGATCCGCGCACGGGCGAGGGCGTGACGGTGCCGGGCGACTTCACGGTCGACGAGAAGACGCACCAGGTGTTCCTGACCGAAGACGGCCACGAGAAGGCCGAGCAGCTGCTGGGCGAGTTCGGGCTGCTGCCCGAAGGCGCCTCGCTCTACGACCCGGCCAACATCACCTTGATGCACCACCTGAACGCGGCGCTGCGCGCGCGTCACCTGTACCACCGCGACCAGCATTACGTGGTGCAGCAGGGCGAGGTGGTGATCGTCGACGAATTCACCGGCCGCCTCATGACGGGCCGGCGCTGGAGCGACGGCCTGCACCAGGCCGTGGAAGCCAAGGAAGGCGTGCAGATCCAGGCCGAGAACCAGACGCTGGCCTCGATCACGTTCCAGAACTACTTCCGGCTCTACAACAAGCTGGCCGGCATGACCGGCACCGCCGACACCGAAGCCTACGAGTTCCAGGAGATCTACGGCCTCGAGACCGTCATCGTGCCGCCCAACCGGCAGAGCAAGCGCGACGACCAGCTCGACCGCGTCTACAAGACCACGCGCGAGAAGTACGCCGCTGCCATCGAGGACATCCGCGAGTGCTACGAGCGCGGGCAGCCCGTGTTGGTGGGCACCTCGTCGATCGAGAACTCCGAGATCATCGACGGCCTGCTCACCGAGGCCGGCCTGCCGCACCAGGTGCTCAACGCCAAGCAGCATGCGCGCGAGGCCGACATCGTGGCCCAGGCCGGCCGCACGAAGATGATCACCATCGCCACCAACATGGCGGGCCGCGGCACCGACATCGTGCTGGGCGGCAACATCGAGAAGATGATCGAGGCGATCGAGAACGACGAAGGCCGCGACCAGGCCACCAAGGAAGCCGACATCGCGCACGTGCGCGCCGAATGGACCAAGGACCACGAGTTCGTCAAGTCGCTCGGCGGCCTGCGCATCATCGCGACCGAGCGCCACGAGTCGCGCCGCATCGACAACCAGCTGCGCGGCCGCTCGGGCCGCCAGGGCGACCCGGGCTCGTCGCGCTTCTACCTGAGCCTGGACGATCCGCTGATGCGCATCTTCGCGGGCGACCGCGTGAAGGCGATCATGGACCGCCTCAAGATGCCCGACGGCGAGGCCATCGAGGCCGGCATCGTCACGCGCAGCATCGAGAGCGCCCAGCGCAAGGTGGAGGCGCGCAACTTCGACATCCGCAAGCAGCTGCTCGAGTACGACGACGTGTCGAACGACCAGCGCAAGGTGATCTACCAGCAGCGCAACGACATCCTCGATGCGGCCGATCTCTCGGCGCAGATCGCGGCGCTGCGCGAAGGCTGCTTCACCGACCTGGTGCGCCAGTACGTGCCGGCGGAATCGGTCGAGGAACAGTGGGACCTCGAAGGCCTCGAGAAGACGCTCTTCAACGAATGGGGCATCGACATGCCGCTCAAGAAGGAGATCGAGGCGTCGGAGGCCGTGAGCGACGAGGACATCGTCGAGAAGGTCGTCAAAACCGCCAACGAGATCTTCGAGGCCAAGGTGGCCATGATCGGCCAGGAGAACTTCACCCAGTTCGAGCGCATGGTGCTGCTGCAGAGCATCGACACGCACTGGCGCGAGCACCTCGCTTCGCTCGACTACCTGCGCCAGGGCATCCACCTGCGCGGCTATGCGCAGAAGCAGCCCAAGCAGGAATACAAGCGCGAGGCCTTCGAGCTCTTCGGCCAGCTGCTCGACTCGGTCAAGGTCGAGGTCACGCGCCAGCTCATGACGGTGCGCGTGCAGTCGGGCGACCAGCTCGACGAGGCGGCCGATGCGCTCGAGAGCCGCGGCGAGAACCTCTCCAACATCACCTACACCGCGCCGACAGAAACCGGCGAGGTCGAGGTGCGCCGCGACGAGGAGAACGAACGCCGCATCGCGGCCGCGGGGCTCGGCGCCGGTGGCCTCAGCGCCCAGGCCGCGGCCTTCGCGCGCACCGGCCGCAACGATCCGTGCCCTTGCGGCAGCGGCAAGAAGTTCAAGCATTGCCACGGCAAGCTCAGCTGATACCCATTCGTCCGGAGAAGAGATACCGCCATGCCCGTGAACCTGTCTGCTCCTGATCCCGCCGCGCTGTTCGCGGTGCCCGGCGTCCGCATCGGCGTGGCCGAGGCGGGCGTGCGCAAGGCCAACCGCAAGGATCTGACGGTCGTGCTGATCGACGATGGCGCTGCGGTCGGCGGGGTCTTCACGCAGAACCGCTTCTGCGCCGCGCCGGTGCAGGTCTGCCGCGAGCACCTGGCGGCCGGCCACGGCATTCGCGCGATGGTGATCAACACCGGCAACGCCAATGCCGGCACCGGCGAAGACGGCCTGCTGCGCACGCGCACCACGTGCATCGCGCTCGCGCGCCATCTCGAGATCGCGCCCGAGCAGGTGCTGCCGTTCTCGACCGGCGTGATCATGGAGCCGCTGCCGGTCGACCGCATCGAGGCCGGCCTGCCCGCCGCGCTGGCCGATGCAGCGGAAAACCACTGGGCGCGCGCGGCCGAAGGCATCATGACCACCGACACGATCCCCAAGGCGTCGAGCCGCCAGGTGCAGGTCGGCGGCGCCACCGTCACGGTCACCGGCATCAGCAAGGGCGCCGGCATGATCCGCCCGAACATGGCGACGATGCTCGGCTTCATGGCGACCGATGCGAAGATCGACCCGGCGCTGATCCAGCCGCTCGCGCGACAACTGGCCGACGGCTCTTTCAACCGCGTGACGATCGACGGCGACACCTCGACCAACGACTCGTTCGTGGTCATCGCCACGCAGAAGGCCGCGCACGCGACCATCACCTCGCTCGATTCGGCCGAGGGCCAGGCGCTCGTGGCGGCCATGCAGGAGGTGGCGCGCGAACTCGCGCAGGCCATCGTGCGCGACGGCGAGGGCGCGACCAAGTTCATCACGATCCAGGTCGAAGGCGGGCGCGACGCGGCCGAGTGCCGGCAGGTGGCCTACGCCGTGGCGCATTCGCCGCTGGTCAAGACGGCCTTCTACGCCAGCGACCCGAACCTGGGCCGCATCCTCGCGGCCGTGGGCTATGCGGGCATCGCCGATCTCGATCAGACGGGCATCGACCTGTTCCTCGACGACGTGCACGTGGCGGTCAAGGGCGGGCGCAATCCGTCGTACCGCGAGGAAGACGGCCAGCGCGTGATGAAGCAGAGCGAGATCACGGTGCGCATCGGCCTGGGCCGCGGCAATGCCAGCGAGACGGTGTGGACCTGCGACTTCAGCCACGAGTACGTGACGATCAACGCCGACTACCGGTCATGAACGAGCAGTTCCAAAGGCTGATCGAACGCGCCGAACAGCTCATCACCCGCATCGAATCCGTTCTTCCGCAACCGCTCGCGGCCCCCGCCGACTGGAACGCGTCGATTGCCTGGCGCTACCGCCGCCGCAGTTCGGGCCATGGGGTGCTCGAGCCCGTGAAGCACGTGGCCGCGATGGCGCTCGATTCGCTCAAGGAAATCGACGTCCAGAAAGAGAAGATCGAGCGCAACACGCGCCAGTTCGTCGAAGGCAAGCCCGCCAACAACGTGCTGCTCACGGGCGCGCGCGGCACCGGCAAGTCGTCGCTGATCCGCGCCTGTCTGCAGGCCTACGCGCCGCAGGGGCTGCGGCTGATCGAGGTTGACAAGGCCGAGCTCACCGACCTGCCCGACATCGTCGAGGTAGTGTCGCAGCGGCCCGAGAAGTTCATCGTGTTCAGCGACGACCTGAGCTTCGACGAAGGCGAGCCGGGCTACAAGGCGCTGAAATCGATCCTCGACGGCTCGGTGGCCGCGGCCACGCCGAACGTGCTGATCTACGCGACCAGTAACCGGCGCCACCTGCTGCCCGAGTACATGAAGGACAACCTCAGCTACACCCACACCGAGGACGGCGAAGTGCACCCCGGCGAAGTGATCGAGGAAAAGATTTCGCTGTCGGAGCGCTTTGGCCTCTGGGTCAGCTTCTATCCGTTCAGCCAGGCCGAATACCTCGCGATCGTCGCGCAGTGGTTGTCGTCGTTCGGCGTGGATGCCGCCGCCATCGAGGCCGCGCGGCCCGAGGCGCTGGTCTGGGCGCTCGAGCGCGGCTCGCGCAGCGGTCGCGTGGCCTACCAGTTCGCGCGCGACTACGCGGGGCGGACCGGCGCATGAGCGCAGCAGCGCCAGGCGGGGCAGACCGCAAGCACACCGAGGTGGCGGTCGGCGTGCTGATCCGCCCCGACGACGGCGCGCTGCTGCTGTCGACGCGGCCCGAAGGCAAGCCCTACGCGGGCTTCTGGGAGTTCCCGGGCGGCAAGGTCGAGGCCGGCGAAACGGTCGAGGAGGCGCTGCGGCGCGAACTGCACGAGGAACTGGGCATCACCATCGCGGGCGCCGAGGTCTGGAAAGTGACCGAGCACGACTATCCGCATGCGCTGGTGCGGCTGCACTGGTGCAAGGTCTCGCAGTGGTCGGGTGCGTTCGAGATGCGCGAGGGCCAGCAGATGCGCTGGCAGCAACTGCCGCTCGACGTGGCGCCGGTGCTGCCGGGCGCGCTGCCGGTGCTAGAGTGGCTGAGCCAGGAGCGCGGCCTGCCCGCGTCGGCGGCGCTGGCGGTCTCGACGCTCGACTGATGGCCGCGCGCATCGCGCCGCGCGAGCGCGTCGGGCCGGCGCCGCAGTCCCGAGGTGCCGAACCATGATGCATCCCAAGTACCGCCCCGACATCGACGGCCTGCGCGCCGTGGCGGTGGCCTCGGTGCTGGCCTTCCATGCGTTTCCCGATGCGCTGCCGGGCGGCTTCATCGGGGTCGACATCTTCTTCGTGATCTCGGGCTTCCTGATCACGACCATCATCCTGCAGAGCCAGGCGGCCGGCGACTTCAGCTACCGCGACTTCTATGCGCGACGCATCCGGCGGATCTTCCCGGCGCTCACGCTGGTGCTCGCGGCGACGCTGGCCTTCGGCTGGTATGCGCTGCTGCCGCGCGAGTTCACCGCGCTCGGCAAGCAGGCGGCCGGCGGTGCGGCCTTCATCGCCAACTTCATCTTCTGGGGCGAGGCCGGGTATTTCGACACGGCGGCCGAGACCAAGCCGCTCCTGCACCTGTGGTCGCTCGGCATCGAGGAGCAGTTCTACATCTTCTGGCCCGTGCTGCTGGCCGTTGCGTGGCGCCGCCGCTGGCCGGTGCTGCGGCTGCTCTGGGTGCTGGCGGTGGTGTCGTTCCTGGTCAACGTGCTGACGATTCATCCGTTTCGCACGGCCGCGTTCTATTCACCGGCCTCGCGCTTCTGGGAGCTGATGGTGGGCGGGATCCTGGCCTGCATGCGGCTGCAGGCTGCGGCCACCAATGCGCCGCCGGCGCCGGCCTGGCGAAGCCATCTGCAGTCGTGCCTGGGCGTGGGCCTGATCGTGCTCGGGCTCGTGACGATCCGCAGCGACAAGGCCTTTCCCGGCTGGTGGGCGCTGCTGCCCACGGTGGGCGCGGCCTGCTGCATCGCGGCCGGGCCCGGCGGCGTGCTCAACCGCTGGGTGCTGGCGCGCCGGCCGATGGTGTGGATCGGTCTCATCAGCTATCCGCTCTACCTCTGGCACTGGCCGTTGCTGGTGTATGCGCGCATCGTGGAAGAGGGCGAGCCCGCAGCGGCGGTGCGCGCGGCCATGGTGGTCGCGAGCGTGGCGCTGGCGTGGCTCACGTATCGTTTCGTGGAACGCTTCACGCGCGCCCGGACGCAGCCCGCGATGCTGCGCGCGCTCATGGGCGGCGGCCTCGCGCTGGCGCTCGTCGGCCTTCTCGCCTTTGGCGGCATGCCGCCGCGCAACGGCAGCGACCTGCTGCGCAAGGTGACCGATGCCACGGTCGACGACGACTACTTCGCGGGCTTCGCCGACCGCGAGGTCGCAGGCCACCGGGTCAAGGCCATCGGCGGCGGTGCGCGCAAGGTGCTGCTGATCGGCGACAGCCACGTGCAGCAATACGCGCCCCGCGCACGCGAACTGGCGCGCACCGCGCCCGAGCGCATGGCCACGACGTATTTCTCGATCTATGGCGCTTGCCCGCCGGTGCCCGGCATGGTGGCCGAAGGCAACCCCGGCTGCCCGCAGGCGCGCAACGAGATGCTCGCGCTGGCGCTCGCCCCGGGCATCGACACGGTGGTGGTCGGCGCCTGCTGGAACTGCTACTTCACGGGCGACTTTCCGCTGCCGTTCTACTTCCGCGAGGGCGGGTCGGACTACCTCGTGAACAACGGCGGCGAAGGGCGCGAGCGTGCCATCGATGCGCTCTCGAAACTGCTGGCGACGCTGGCGGGCAGCGGCAAGAAGGTCTACCTGCTGCTCGACAACGCGAGCGGCGTCGCGTTCGAGCCGCGGCGCCTCATCGAAGGCAGCCGCATGGGTCGCATGGTGGCGCTCGGCAGCACGCCGTACGCGCCGCTTGCACCCGAGCAGGCGCAGCTCAACGCGCGGCTGGCCGCGCTTGCCCGCGCAGCCAGCGCCGAGCCGATCGACGTGATGGCCAGCCTCTGCAAGGACGGGCAGTGCCTGCGGGCGACGCCGGACGACGCGCCGGTCTACAAGGACCGCGAACACCTGCGCCCGACCTATGTGCGCAGGCATGCTGGCTACGTCGACCGCATCTTCCTCTCGCCGCCCTAGGAGGCTGTCGGGCTACTGGACCTTCTTCGGGTCGCCGAACGGTTCGTCGTCGGCCGGTGCCTCGGCGGGCATGCGGAATTCTTCGCTGGCCCAGGCGCCGAGGTCGATGCCCTTGCAGCGCGCGCTGCAGAACGGGCGGTAGGGGTTGCGTTCGGCGTAAACGCTGTCGCCGCCGCACGCAGGGCAGCGGACGATGCGCTCGCCGATGTTCTTGCTGGCGTCGTTCATGCGCAGAGCGTGAGTTCGAATGCGGCGTCGTCGTTGCTGGGATGCAGGCGGTCGTCGGCCTCGTGGCGCATCATCCGGACCGAGACCATGAGCCGGTTGCCGCTGATCTCGGGGATCACGCCCAGCCTCGGATCGATGCGCAGCCGCAGCAGCTGGAAGCTGCGCCCCTGCGGAAGGTTCTGCTGGAACTGCCCGCCGGTGGCCATGACCTTGTAGGGCACGTCGGCCTCGCGCAGCAGCTTGAGCAGCAGGTAGATCGACTCGGCGAGCGGCGATAGCGTGCCGGACCAGCGCTCGAGGTCGGCGCGCCGGCTTGCCGCGCTGCGGTGCTGCCAGGCGAAATACGCCGGCAGGTCGAATTCGCAGGTACCGCCCGGAATGCTCGCGCGGCTGCGGATGCTCATGAGCCACTCGTTCTCGGTCAGCGCCTGGCCGGCCTTGCCGGTCAGGCCGTTGAGCGTGGCGAAGCTGCGTTCGAGCTGGCCGACGACCTGGTCGAGCACGGCTTCGGCAATGGCCGGGTTGCCGCGATAGCTGTTGAAGACGTTCTTGTGCTTGTCGAGGTCGCGCATCACGTCGGCCTTGAGGTCGGCGCGCGCGGCGACGTCCATGATCTCGAAGATCGTGACCAGCGCGTAGTGGTGCGACAGCGGGGATTCCGCTGGCACCAGCTCCCCGAGGCGGCGAAAGAGATGCTCCAGCCGCAGATACGTGCGAATGCGCTCGTTGAAGGGGTACTCGTAGAGGATCACGCGGTTCTATCGCTTTCCTGTCGCGAAATCATAGCCTCAGGGCGTCTTCGCCGGGGGCGTGGGAAGTACTTCGCGCACCGCCGAGAGCATGCGCTCGCCGAGCTCGAACTGGCCGTGCATCGACATGTGGGTGTCGTTCGGGAAGTAGAAGTCGCGCACCTGGGTGCGCTTCTCGCGCGCGAAGGCGTAGAGGTCGGGGCCGAGCCCGGACGTTCGGAAGCCGGCCTCGAAATCCTTCGAAAAATCCGGCTTCAGGTACACGGTCGTCTTGTTGGGAATCACCATCCACATGATAGGAAAGCGGCTGTGGGCCTGTGTGAAATTCTTCATCCACGCGAGGTGCGCGGGGGTGAGTGGTCCATTGTCCTCATCTTCGGCGAAAAACGGCATCTTGTCGCAGCTGCGGTGCGAGAAGAGCTTGCAACCGTCGGGCACCGGGCGCACCCAGGTGTTCCAGTCGAAGTGGATGTCTGTTTCAGACTTTTTCGCTTTCCAGGTGTTGTAGTAGGTCGTGATGCCCGTCATGAACTGGACGTTCCAGTTGGGCGCGGGGTCCGGCACGGTCTCATCGGGCACGAACAGCGGCTGCACCTGGGCGTCGAAGGGCATGACCATCTTCTCGCACTTCATGCTGTCCTTCGCGCGGTCGCCGAGCAGGCGTTCGACGCTCTCGATGATGATCAGCTTGCCCTTGAAGCCTGCCTTCTCGATCCATTGGTCGAAGTCGGCGCACAGCGCGTTCTCGTACTGGCCCCAGTAGGTGGTCGAGACGCGGTAGCCGGCCCGTGCCAGTACCGATTGCCAGCGGAAGGTCATCGAGAAGCTGTCGCCGATCACCAGGATGTCGGCCTGGTCGACCGGTGCGGCCTTGAGGAAGGCGGGGTCGGCCTTGGGCGGCGGGGCGGTCCAGCCGAACTCGCGCTCGGACAGGCGGCCAATGCGCGTGAGGTCGCCATAGGGAATGGGGCTGGTGAGCGAGATGATCCACAGCGCCATCAGGACGATGTAGCCGATCAGGAAGAAGCGCAGCCAGACTTTCGCGGGCGTCGTCATGTCGAATCAGAATTGGAAATAGAGGAACGGGCTGTAGTTGCCCAGGTTCGAGACGCACCACGCGAAGAGCGCGAAGGTGCCGATGGCCAGCAAGGCGGTCGAGCCCCAGGCCATGGCCGGGCGGCCGGCCACCGCCTTCGGATGGGGAATCCAGCGTTCGAGCGTGATCGTCGGCGGCAGTGCCAGGCAGATGAAGATGCCGATCAGCATGGTCCGGAAGAATTCGGGCTTGCGGTAGGGCACCGGGCCGAACTCGCTGAACGCCGTGGGCGGTGCGCCGTGCAGGCCCAGCATGCCCTTGTAGATGGCCATGACCGTGTGCATGCCGTCGGCGCGGAACACGACCCAGGCCAGCACCACGCAGAGGAAGGTGAGCAGCCAGCCCAGCACGCGGCCGATGCGGCTCGGCGTGACGCTCGGCCGCACTTTGGCGTTCCAGAGATGGTTGATCATCAGGAACACGCCGTGCATCGCGCCCCAGATGACGAAGGTCCAGGCAGCGCCGTGCCACAGGCCGCCGAGCAGCATCGTGAGGAACAGGTTGAGGTAGCGCCGCGCGGGCCCCTTGCGGTTGCCGCCGAGCGGCACGTAGAGATAGTCGCGCAGGAAGTTCGACAGCGAGATGTGCCAGCGGCGCCAGAACTCGATGATGTTGGTCGACTTGTAGGGCGAGCGGAAATTGAGCGGCAGCTGCACGCCCAGGCACATCGACAGGCCCACGGCCATGTCCGAATAGCCCGAGAAGTCGAAATAGATCTGCAGCGTATAGGCCAGCGCGCCGAACCAGGCGGTGTAGAGCGTGGGCTCGATGCCCTTGTGCACGCCGTTGAACATCATGTCGGCGTACTGGCCCATCGGGTCGGCGATCAGCAGCTTCTTGGCCAGGCCGAAGGTGAAGATGGCGATGCCGAGCGCGACCTTGTGGGGGTCGAGCTTGTAGGTCGCTGGGTTCGCGAACTGCGGCATCATCTGCGCGTGGTGCAGCACCGGGCCCGCGATCAGGTGCGGGAAATAGGTGACGAACAGCACGTAGTGGATGAAGCTGCGCTCGTGCACCTTGCCCTGCCAGCAGTCGACCAGGAACGCGATCTGCGTGAAGGTATAGAACGAGATGCCGATCGGCAGCACGATGTGCAGCATCTCGAGCGGCGACATGCCCGCCGCGGTGAGGCCCTCGTTCACGTTCGCGACGAAGAAGTTCGCGTACTTGAAGATGGCCAGCACGCCGAGGTTCACCACCAGCGCCGTCACCAGCAGCCGCTTGCGCTTGCGGTCGTCGCGGTCCGGCGCGGGCGAGAGGTGCAGCCCGAACCAGTAGTTGATGCAGATCGACGCCAGCAGCAGCGGCAGCGCCTGCACGCTCCACCAGCCGTAGAAGAACAGCGAGGCGAGCGCCAGGAAGCCGGCAGCCGATCGGGCGTTGCGCCTGCCGATCAGGAAGAACCCGATCAGCACCAGCGGGAAGTAGACAAATATGAAGGGGTACGAATTGAAAAGCATCGCAGGAGGGCACTCCGGCGAGCGCCATTTGTCTTGTTCGTCTTGTGCGGCCGCTGCGGCGGCAAACCCTGGATTATCGCGTGCCGGACCGAACCCACCGGTTCCAGAGACCCCGGACCTCGGCGGCGAGTTCCTCCAGCGAGAGCGACTCGTTGCAAATGACCGCGTCCGCGGCCGCCCGCCGCAGCGCGCGCGGCGCCTGCTGGGCGATCACCGCCTGCACCGCTTCGGGCGCCCAGCCGGAGCGCGCGATGACACGCCGCAGCTGCGTTTGCTCGCTCGCGTCGACCACCAGCACCCGCTCGACGATGCCCCGCCAGCGGCCCGACTCGACCAGCAGGGGCACGTCGAAGACCACCGTGGCGCGCTCGCCCGCGGCGGCGGCCAGGCGCTCGGTCTCGGCGCCGATCAGGGGGTGGAGGATCGCTTCGAGGCGTTTCTTCGCGCTGCTGTCGGCGAACACGATCTGCCGCATGGCGGCGCGGTCGAGCCCGCCGTCCGACGCGATGACCCCCGGGCCGAAGGCGGCCTCGACCGCGGGCATGGCGATGCCGCCGGGGCTCGCGATGTCGCGGGCGATCGCATCGGTGTCGACGAGCACGGCCCCTTCGGCGACCAGCATCGCCGCGACCGTGCTCTTGCCGCTGCCGATGCCGCCGGTCAGGCCGATGCGCCGCATGCGTGCCCTGCTTTCGTTCGTTTTTGCTTCAACGGACCAGGCCGCTGAGCGGAAAGGCGAAGGGAACCGACTGCCGCACCAGGGCCGGGCCCACGGCAAGGCAGACGAGGCCGGCGCCCGCGAGGAACGGCCCGAAGGCCATCGGAATGTCCTTGTGCGCGAGCTTGCCCGCGACGCGCAACGCAATGCCGATCACCGCGCCCACCAGCGACGACACGAGGATGATGGCGATCAGGTAGTCGCCGCCGAACCAGGCGCCCAGGGCCGCGAGCAGCTTGAAGTCGCCATAGCCCATGCCTTCCTTGCCGGTGGCCAGGCGATAGGCGTGGTAGACGAGCCAGAGGCTCAGGTAGCCGAACACGGCGCCCCAGAGGGCCGATTGCAGCGCCACGCCGGTCCAGCCCATGGCGGCGCCGATCAGCCCGAGCCAGAGCAGCGGATAGTTGAGCGAATCGGGCAGGAACTGCGTGTCGAAGTCGATCAGGAACTGGCAGATCAGCAGCGCGGCAAAGGCCGCCCAGAGCACCGCGGCCGGCGTCAGCCCGAAGCGCCAGGCGCACAGCGCGAAGAACGCACCCGTGACCAGCTCGACGATCGGATAGCGCAGGCTGATTGCGGCCTTGCAGCCGCCGCAGCGGCCGCGCAGCAACGCGTAGCTCAGCACCGGGATGTTTTCGTACCAGCGGATCTTGTGGCCGCAGGCGCCGCAGCGCGACGCGGGGCGCGCAAGGTCGAACGGCGGCAGCGCCTCGATGGCGACCGCAGCCTTGTCGGCCGCGGCCTCGAGGCCGGCCGGCGGCGCCGAGCCGGGCCCGAACACCAGCGACCAGAGCGAAGGCGCGTCCTTGGACGACATCAGGTTGGCCACCGCGTCGCCGAGCCAGCCCCGGTACATCATCACCGGCGTGCGGTAGATCACCACGTTGAGGAAGCTGCCGACCAGCAGACCCACGACGCCGGCGAGGGCCGCATCGAACCCCTGCGAGACCACCGGCATCAGACGACTTGGCCGAGCTTGAAGATCGGCAGGTACATCGACACCACGATGCCGCCGATGATCGTGCCGAGAAACACGATGATGATCGGCTCCATGAGGCTCGACAGGCCCGCGACCATGTCGTCGACCTCCGACTCGTAGAAGTCGGCGGCCTTGCCGAGCATGTGGTCGATCGAGCCCGACTCCTCGCCGATGGCCGTCATCTGGATCACCATCGACGGGAACAGGTTGACGTTGGTCATGGCCGTGGTGAGGCTGGTGCCGGTCGAGACTTCCTGCTGGACCTTGACCGTGGCGTCGCTGTAGACGGTGTTGCCCGAGGCGCCGCCCACCGAGTCGAGCGCCTCGACCAGCGGCACGCCGGCCGCGAACATGGTCGCGAGCGTGCGGGTCCAGCGCGCTACGCACGATTTCTCGATCAGGGTGCCGAAGATCGGCACGCGCAGCAGCGCGCGGTCCATCACGCGCTGCACGCGCTCGTTGCGCTTCCAGGCCTGCAGGAAGAAGTAGGTGCCGCCGCCGATCACGCCGAAGATCAGCCACCAGTACGAGACGAAGAATTCGCTGATGCCGATCACGAGCAGCGTCGGCGCGGGCAGGTCGGCACCGAACGAACTGAAGACCTCCTTGAAGGCCGGGATCACGAAGATCATGATGATCGCGATCACCACGAAGGCCACGACGATCACCGAGATCGGGTACATCAGCGCCGACTTGATCTTCGACTTGATCGCCTCGGTCTTCTCCATGTAGGTGGCGAGCCGGTCGAGCAGGTCTTCGAGGATACCGGCCGCCTCGCCGGCTTCCACCAGGTTGCAGTAGAGGTTGTCGAAGTACTTCGGGAACTTGCGGAAGGCCGACGACAGCGAGGTGCCGGTCTCGACGTCGCTGCGGATGTCGTTCAGCAGCTTGGCGACGCTCGGGTTGGCATTGCCGCGCCCGACGATGTCGAACGATTGCAACAGCGGCACGCCGGCCTTCATCATCGTGGCCAGCTGGCGCGTGAAGATCGCGATGTCCTTGGGCTTGATCGCCTTGCCCGAGCGCATGCGGCGCTTCTTGACCTTGGTGGCCAGCACGCCCTGGCGCCGCAGGGCGGCCTGGACCTGGTTCTCGCCGGCGGCGCGCAGCTCGCCGCGCACCAGCTTGCCGTTGCGGTCCTTGCCCTCCCACTCGAAGACGAACTCCTTGAGCGTGCCCTGGGTGCGGTTGGATGCCACTGTTGCCATTCGATTTCCGATCTGCGATGCGTTCGTTTATTCGTTGGTGACCGCGACCACTTCCTCGAGCGAGGTGAGCCCCTGCATGACTTTCCTGAGGCCGGACTGCCGCAGCGAGCGGACGCCCTCGGCCTCGGCTTGGCGCGCGATGTCCTGCGCACTGCCGTCGCGCAGGATGATGGCCTGGATCGCCTCCGAGATCGGCATCACCTGGTAGATGCCCACGCGTCCCTTGTAGCCGCTGTTGCAGGCCGCGCAGCCGACCGGGCGGTAGGGTTTCCAGCTGCCGTCGAGGTCTTCGTCGCGGAAGCCCGCATCGCGCAGCGCCTGCCTCGGCAGGTCGGCCGGCGCGCGGCACAGCTGGCACAGGCGGCGCGCCAGCCGCTGCGCGGTGATCAGGATCACGCTGGACGCGATGTTGAACGGCGCGACGCCCATGTTGCGCATGCGCGTGAGGGTCGTCGGCGCGTCGTTGGTGTGCAGCGTGGAAAGCACCAGGTGCCCGGTCTGGGCGGCCTTGATCGAGATGTCGGCGGTTTCGAGGTCGCGGATTTCGCCGACCATGATGATGTCGGGATCCTGCCGCAGGAACGCGCGCAGCGCCGCCGCGAAGGTGAGGCCGGCGCGCTCGTTGACGTTGACCTGGTTGACGCCCGGCAGGTTGATTTCGGACGGGTCTTCGGCCGTGGCGATGTTCACGCCGGGCTGGTTCAGCAGGTTCAGGCAGGTGTAGAGCGACACCGTCTTGCCCGAGCCGGTGGGCCCCGTGACCAGCACCATGCCGTAGGGGCGGCTGATCGCGTGCAGCAGCCGCGCCTTCTCGTCGGCGTCGTAGCCGAGCGCGTCGATGCCCAGGCGCGCGCTGCTCGGGTCGAGGATACGGATTACGATCTTTTCGCCGAACAGCGTGGGCAGCGTGCTCACGCGGAAATCGATCACGCGGTCGGGCCCGATCTTGAGCTTCATGCGGCCGTCCTGCGGCACGCGCTTCTCCGAGATGTCGAGCCGCGAGATCACCTTGATCCGCGAGGCGAGCTTGTCCTTGATGAGCGTCGGCGGGCTCGCGATCTCGCGCAGTTCGCCGTCGATGCGAAAGCGCACGCGGTAGGTGTGCTCGTAGGGCTCGAAGTGGATGTCCGATGCCCGCATGCTCACGCCGTCGAGCAGCATCTTGTGCAGGAAGCGCACCACCGGCGCGTCCTCGACCTCGGCGACAGCCTGCTCGTTGGCATCGGCCGTCGTGTCGGTTGCGATCTCGTCGAACTCGAACTCGGTGCCGACGATGCTGTTGATGGTCTCGGCGGCCGTGGCGGCGGCGGCCTCGATCATGCGCGAGAGCTTGTCGTACTCGGCGATGACCCAGTCCACGCCCATCTGCGAGGCGAACTTGATCTTCTCGACCGCCTGCTGGTCCGAGGGGTCGGCCGTGGCGACGATGAGGCGGTTGTTGCGTTTGCTGAGCACCACGATGCGGTAGGCGCTGCACAGCTTGGGGTCGAGCAGGTCCTTGGGCAGGCGCTGGTAGTCGATCGCGTCGAGGTCGAGCAGCGGTGCGCCGAAGGCCGTGGACAGCGTGTGGGCGAGGTCGGCGGCCGAGACGGCGCCGCTGCCGGTGAGCTCCGCGATGAAGCTGGTGCGCGCGCTCAGCGACTTCTGGTAGATGTCTTCCGCCGTCTTCGCAGGCAGCTTGCCGGCCGAGACCAGCGCTCGCGCCAAGCCGGGCAGCGCGATCTGCGAAGTCTCTTTAACAGGAAGTTCGGCGGCAGCCATTCAGCGAATTGCAAAAGATGTGAAAAAGTGCTTCACGATCATCGCTGAACGCCTCATTCCTGTAAATCGCCGCGCAGCAACAGGATTGGGCATTTCTCGCACCAGCCGAATGAAATGACTGGTCGGGGTGAGAGGATTCGAACCTCCGGCCTCTACGTCCCGAACGTAGCGCTCTACCAGGCTAAGCTACACCCCGATTGGTTGCAAAAAAGAGAATTCGTCCTTGGCCAACCTTGTGAGGTGTTCAGGCACGTCGCTCAAGCAACTGAGCCGCCAATTGTAGCAAACCCGCGGCATGCGGATTGGACGGAAAGTCGCGCAATGCATCGATCGCGCGCTTGGCCTCGTCTGCGGCGGCCGCGCGCGAGGCGTCGAGCGCGCCCGTGCGATGGACGATCTCCACGATCGCGGCCAGCTGGGCAGTGTCTCCGGCCTCGATCGCGGCGCGCACCAGCGCGCTCTCGTCGGCGTTGCCGCGGCGCATCGCAAAGATCAGCGGCAGCGTGGTCTTGCCTTCGCGCAGGTCGTCGCCGACGTTCTTGCCGGTCTCGTGGGCGTCGCCCGCGTAGTCGAGCACATCGTCGATCACCTGGAATGCAGTGCCGAGCGCCTGGCCGTAGGTGGCGCAGGCTTCCTCGACCTCGGGCGCGGCCCCGGCAAGCACAGCCGCGAGCCGCGTGCTGGCCTCGAACAATTTGGCAGTCTTGGAGCGGATCACGCGCAGGTAGGCTGCCTCGTCGAGCGAGGCATCGTGCATGTTCATGAGTTGCAGCACTTCGCCTTCCGCGATCACGTTGGTCGCTTCGGCGAGGATCTGCATGACGCGCATGTTGTCGGCGTCCAGCATCATCTGGAAGGCGCGCGAATAGAGGAAGTCGCCGACCAGCACGCTCGCGGGATTGCCGAACGACTCGTTGGCCGTCGGGCGTCCGCGCCGCAGGGTCGATTCGTCGACCACGTCATCGTGCAGCAGGGTGGCGGTGTGGATGAATTCGACCACCGCGGCGAGGTTGTAGCGCTGCTCGCCCGTGTAGCCCAGCGCACCCGCCATCAGGAGCAGCAGCGAGGGCCGCAGGCGCTTGCCGCCGGCAGAGATGATGTACTTCGAAACCTGGCTGACCAGTGGCACGCCGGTGTCGAGGCGGCGCGCAATGACGCGGTCGACTTCGGCCATGTCGCCGGCGATCAGGTCCAGCACAGTGGCGGTGGGGGAGGTGTCGGCGGCGTGGACTGGCAAGGCATTGGCGCGCGGCGCGCTGATACTGGAGGGTGGCGGCGCAGGGCCGGACCGCACGGATTATAGGGATGCGCGCCTGCCTGTCCGGCGGTCTGGGCGGCCAGGGCATGTTAGCGCGCGCAAACCGTGCTAGAATCTTGGGCTCTGCGGAATTCGCCGTGGAGCACAAATCCCAAGAGGTTCACATGTACGCGGTCATAAAAACCGGCGGCAAGCAGTATCGCGTTGCTTCCGGCGAAAAAATTAAAGTAGAACAGATTGCTGCGGATGTAGGCCAGGAGATTGTGATCGACCAGGTTCTCGCCGTCGGCAACGGCAGCGAAATCAAGGTCGGCACGCCCCTGGTGTCCGGCGCAACGGTGACGGTCACGGTACTGTCGCATGGCAAGCACGACAAGGTTCGCATCTTCAAGATGCGCCGTCGTAAGCACTATCAAAAACGTCAAGGCCATCGCCAGCAGTTCACCGAACTGCAAATCGGCGCGATCGCCGGCTAAGGAGCAGATTCCATGGCACAGAAAAAAGGCGGCGGCTCCACGCGAAACGGGCGCGATTCCAAGCCCAAGATGCTCGGTGTGAAGGCCTTCGGCGGCGAACTGATCAGCGCAGGCTCGATCATCGTGCGCCAGCGCGGCACCCAGTTCCACCCCGGCGTGAACGTCGGCGTGGGCAAGGACCACACGCTGTTCGCCCTGGTCGACGGCCACGTGTCGTTCGGCGTCAAGGGTGCAATGAACAAGCACATGGTCAACGTGACCCCGGCGGCCTGAGCCCCAGTCACTTCGATCCACTCGAAGCCCCGCTTTGCCGGGGCTTCTTCATTTGTACACTGGACATCCCATGAAGTTCGTCGACGAAGCCTTCATCGACATCGCCGCCGGCGATGGCGGCAACGGCTGCGTGTCGTTCCGTCATGAAAAGTACAAGGAGTTCGGCGGCCCCAACGGCGGCGACGGCGGCCGCGGCGGCCATGTGTTCGCGGTGGCCGATCCGAACCTCAACACCCTGGTCGATTTCCGCTACTCGCGCCGGCACGAAGCCCGGCGCGGCGAGCATGGCATGGGCTCCGACATGTTCGGCGCCGCAGGCGACGACATCACGCTCAAGATGCCGGTCGGCACCATCATCTCCGACGCCGAGACCGGCGAGGTGCTGTACGAGCTGCTGAACCCCGGCGAGGTGATCACGATCGCCAAGGGTGGCGACGGCGGCTTCGGCAACATGCGCTTCAAGAGCGCGATCAACCGCGCCCCGCGCCAGAAGACGCCCGGTTGGCCCGGCGAGAAGAAGAGCCTCAAGCTCGAGCTCAAGGTGCTGGCCGACGTCGGCCTGCTCGGCATGCCGAATGCCGGCAAGTCGACGCTGATCAGCGCCATCTCCAACGCGCGGCCGCGCATCGCGGACTATCCGTTCACCACGCTGCATCCGAACCTGGGCGTCGTGCGCGTCGGCCCCGAGCAGAGCTTCGTGGTGGCCGACCTGCCGGGCCTGATCGAAGGCGCCTCCGAGGGCGCCGGCCTCGGCCACCTGTTCCTGCGCCACCTGCAGCGCACGCGCCTGTTGCTGCACGTGATCGACATGGTGCCGTTCGACGACGCCGTCGACCCGGTCGCGCAGGCCAAGGCCATCGTCGGCGAGCTCAAGAAATACGATGCCGCGCTGTACGAGAAGCCGCGCTGGCTGGTGCTGAACAAGCTCGACATGGTGCCGGCCGACGAGCGCGCCGCGCGCGTCAAGGACTTCGTCAAGCGCCTGCGCTTCAAGGGCCCGGTGTTCGAGATTTCGGCCCTCACGCGCGAAGGCTGCGAACACCTGGTCCAGTCGGTGTACCAGCACGTCAAGGCCGAGCAGGTCGCCCAGCAGGAGGCGCAGACACCCGCAGAGGTCGATCCGCGCTTCGTCGAACTGCCGCCCGACCCGAGCTGAGCGGTTGGGGCATCGCGTACCGACGATGCCTCGCCGCCAGCACCGCGCACAGCAAAAAAACCAGACGCCCCACCCACGACCGTTGCAGCCCTCATGACCTCGTCGACCACCGGATCCACAGCCTTGCGGGATGCCCGCCGTATCGTCGTCAAGGTCGGCTCCAGCCTCGTGACCAACGAAGGGCGGGGCCTCGACGAGGCGGCGATCGGCGAATGGTGCCGCCAGCTCGCCGAACTGGTGCGCGATGGGCGCGAAGTCGTCATGGTCTCGAGCGGCGCCATCGCCGAGGGCATGAAGCGGCTCGGCTGGCGCACCCGCCCGCACGAGGTGCACGAGCTCCAGGCCGCGGCCGCGGTCGGGCAGATGGGCCTGGCGCAGATGTACGAGACCAAGCTGCGCGAGAACCAGATCGGCAGCGCCCAGGTGCTGCTGACCCATGCCGACCTCGCCGACCGCGAGCGCTACCTCAATGCGCGCTCCACGCTGGTCACGCTGCTGCGGCTCGGCGTGGTGCCGGTCATCAACGAGAACGACACGGTCGTCAACGACGAGATCAAGTTCGGCGACAACGACACGCTCGGCGCGCTCGTGGCGAACCTCGTCGAAGCCGATGCGCTGGTCATCCTCACGGACCAGAAGGGCCTCTACACGGCCGATCCGCGCCGCGATCCGGAAGCGAAGTTCGTCCATGAGGCAGCGGCCGGCGATCCCGCGCTCGAGGCCATGGCCGGCGGCGCGGGCTCGAGCATCGGCAGGGGCGGCATGATCACCAAGATCCTGGCGGCCAAGCGCGCGGCCGGCTCGGGCGCCTCCACGGTGATCGCCTGGGGGCGCGAAGCCGATGCGCTGCTGCGCCTGGCCAAAGGCGAAGCCATCGGCACCTTGCTGGTGGCCCAGACCGCCAAGCACCAGGCACGCAAGCGCTGGATGGCCGACCATCTCCAACTGCGCGGGGCGGTCACCGTCGATGCCGGCGCGGCGGCCAAGGTCCGTGCCGAAGGCAAGAGCCTGCTGCCGATCGGCATGACCGGTGTCTTGGGCGAGTTCTCGCGCGGCGACGTGATCGCGGTGCGCGATGCCGCGGGCGTCGAGCTCGCGCGCGGGCTGGCCAATTATTCGAGCATGGAGGCGCGCCTGCTGTGCCGCAAGCCTTCGACCGAGATCGAGCGCCTGCTCGGCTATGTGGCGGAGCCCGAGATGGTCCACCGCGACAACATGGTGCTGACGCGGGGCTGAAGAAAGGTTACTGCAGCTCGCGCGCAGGGTTGCGCAGGTTCGCCATCATGTCCCTGACCGAGGTGCGCGGCGCATTGCCGCGGCACAGCGCCTGGCTGGCGAGCTGCCGCGCGTAGCTCGAATTGAGGTCGCGGAAGCTCTTCCACTCGGGGCGCTCGACCAAGTCCCACTTGCCGCCGCTGTGACGCGCGTAGCTCTTGACCTCGGAGGTCGAGCAGCGCACGCCCTCGTAGAAGGCGTTGGTCGCGCCGCCCGCGCCGCCGTTGCGGCTCGACGCGACGACCACGTAGCGCACCACGCCGTCGCCGGTGATCGTGATGGTGGCCGGATCGACGCCGAACTTCAGCGACATGTAGGGCGGCATCGCGATCGGCTCGAGGCGCTGGACGTCGAAGGCGGGCGGCGGCGGCGCCTCGACTTCCTTCCAGTCGCCCTCCGACTCGAAGCGCTTGGGCGCCGGCGGCATGCCGGACTGGGCCCAGTCGGGGTTGTCGGTGTCGTGCGAACCCGAAGCGCATCCGGCCAGCACGGCCGCGAAGCACGCGAGAAGCAGCGCGCGCTCAGCTGTGCGGCGGAAGGAGGGGCGGATGGCTGCGGTTGGGGGCAAGGGGAGGTTCATCGCTCACGGAAGGTAGGTCGGGATGCGGGTCGAAACTGCCGCCGGGCGGCAGGTCGAGGCCCGCGGGCGCGCCGCCTTCGGGCGCATGACGCTCGAACTCGCGGGCGCGCACGTTGCTGCGCAGGAAGCGGTTGCGGAAATCCTGCCGCGGCAGGTAGCGAGCCAGCTCTGTCAGTGCCATCTCGTAGACGCCGCGCTTGAATTCGACGACCACGTCGAGCGGCACCCAGTAGTCGTGCCACCGCCAGGCGTCGAATTCGGGATGGTCGGTGGCACGCAGGTTCAGGTCCCAGTCGTGGCCGACCAGTTGCAGCAGGTACCAGATCTGCTTCTGGCCCTTGTAGTGACCTCGTGCGTCACGGCGGATGAACCGATCCGGCACCTCGTAGCGCAACCAGTCACGGGTACGGGCCACGATGCGCACGTGCTCCGGGTGGAGCCCCACTTCCTCGTGCAGTTCCCGGAACATGGCCTGTTCGGGACTTTCGCCGCGATCTATGCCGCCTTGCGGAAACTGCCAGGAGTGGGTGCGTATGCGTTTGCCCCAGAAAACCTGGTTTCTCTGGTTGAGCAGGATGATGCCGACGTTGGGCCTGAAGCCGTCCCGGTCGAGCATAATCAAACCCCAAATTTTTGAACTGAGTCGATTATGCATGCCGGGTTCCACTCGGCAAGCAACCGATGCCAGGCTCCCCGGGTCTGCCCAGGGGTTTCCGGCAGTTCCCGGCCCAGCGGCCTCCCCATCCAGCCTCGAATCCAGCATTGCGATCCCGATGAAAGCTTCCCGTTTTTTCGTCTCCACCCTCAAGGAAGCGCCCGCCGACGCCGAGGTCGCGAGCCACCGGCTCATGATGCGCGCCGGCATGATCAAGAAGCTCGGCACGGGCATCTACAGCTACATGCCGATGGGACTGCGCGTGATCCGCAAGGTCGAGGCGATCGTGCGCGAGGAAATGAACCGCGCCGGCGCCGTCGAGCTCACGATGCCGGTGGTGCAGCCGGCCGAGTTCTGGCAGGAGACCGGCCGCTTCGACAAGATGGGCCCCGAGCTGCTTCGCATCAAGGACCGGCATGACCGCGATTTCGTGGTGCAGCCCACCAGCGAGGAGGTGGTGACCGACATCGCGCGCCAGGAGATCCGCAGCTACAAGCAGTTGCCGAAGAATTTCTACCAGGTCCAGACCAAGTTCCGCGACGAGCGCCGGCCGCGCTTCGGCCTGATGCGCGGGCGCGAGTTCATCATGAAGGACGCCTACAGCTTCGACCGCGACCTCGAGGCGGCCAAGCTCAGCTACCAGGCCATGGCCCAGGCCTACCGCAACATCTTCGACCGCTTCGGCCTGCGCTACCGCGCCGTGGCGGCCGACAGCGGCGCCATCGGCGGCGACCTCAGCGAGGAGTTCCAGGTCATCGCGGCCACGGGTGAAGACGCCATCGTCTACTGCCCGAACAGCGACTACGCGGCCAATATGGAAAAGGCCGAGGCGCTCGCGCCCGCCGGCCCGCGCCCGGCAGCGGCCAAGGCGCTCGAGAAGACCCCGACGCCGGGCAAGAGCACCTGCGCCGACGTGGCCGAATTCCTCGGCGTGCCGCTCGCGACCACCATCAAGTCGCTGGTGCTCGCGACCGACATCCTCGACGACGCCGGCAATCCCAAGGGTTCGCAGGTCTGGCTGCTGCTGCTGCGCGGCGACCACGACATGAACGAGATCAAGGTCGGCAAGCTGCCGGGCCTCGACAAGGGTTTCCGCTTCGCCACCTTGGCCGAGATCGACGAGCACTTCGGCTGCAAGCCCGGCTACCTCGGGCCGCTGAACCTGAAGAAGCCCGTCAAGCTCGTGGCCGACCGCGAGGCGGCGGTGCTGGCCGACTGGATCACCGGCGCCAACGAGATCGATTTCCACATGACCGGCGTCAACTGGGGCCGCGACCTGCCCGAGCCGGACCTCGTGGCCGACATCCGCAACGTGGTGGCCGGCGACGCCTCGCCCGACGGCAAGGGCGTGCTGGCCATCGAGCGTGGCATCGAGGTGGGCCATGTGTTCGTGCTCGGCACCAAATACAGCAAGGCGATGAACGCCACCTACCTCGACGAGGCCGGCAAGCCGCAGTTCCTCGAGATGGGCTGCTACGGCATCGGCATCACGCGCCTGCCCGCGGCCGCCATCGAGCAGAACCACGACGAGCGCGGCATCATCTGGCCCGACGCGCTGGCGCCGTTCACCGTGGTGGTCTGCCCGATCGGCATGGACCGCAGCGCCGAGGTCAAGGCCGCGGCCGAGGCGCTCTACGACGAGCTGCTCGCCAAGGGCGTCGACGTGATCCTCGACGACCGCGGCGAGCGTCCCGGCGCGATGTTCGCCGACTGGGAACTGATCGGCGTGCCGCACCGCGTGGTCATCTCCGACCGCGGCCTGAAGGAAGGCCAGCTCGAGTACCAGCACCGACGCGACACCGCGGCCAGCAAGGTGCCTGCCGACGGCATCGCCGAGTTCATCGCGGGCAAGCTGCAGGCATGAGCCTTGGCGCCGGCCTCTCGCGACGCCGGTGCCTCGCTATGGCGGGAGGCGCTCTGTCGCTGGTCGCGTTGCCGCAGCGTGCCGTGGCCGGCGCGCAGATCGAGGAGCCGCTGATCGATTCGGTGCGCACCGCGCTGAGCTCGGCCATCCACAACAAGGCGCCGCCGGTGCCCGAGTTCGCGAGCACCGAGGCGCGGCTCGCCTACCTGCGCTGGCTCGGCGAGATGAGCCAGCGTCTCAAGAAGAAGGTGCCCGATGCGTCCACGCGCATCGAGTTCCTGCAGACCGTCTGGTACGAGTCCAGGCGCGCGGGGCTCGACGTGAGCCTGGTGCTCGGGCTGATCCAGGTCGAGAGCAACTTCCGCAAGTTCGCCGTCTCGAGTGCCGGTGCGCGCGGCTACATGCAGGTGATGCCGTTCTGGACCCGCGTGATCGGCGACGGCGATCCGGCCAAGCTGTTCCACATGCAGACCAACCTGCGTTTCGGCTGCGTGATCCTGCGCCACTACCTCGACCGCGAGCGCGGTGACCTCTACATGACCCTGGGCCGCTACAACGGCAGCCGCGGCAAGGCGCCGTACCCGAACGCCGTGTTCGCGAACCAGCGGCTCTGGGCCTTCACGGACCGGGCCGAGGGTTAAGTCCGGGTGACCATCACCTGGTCGATCCGGTAGCGGTCGACGTCCATCACCTCGAAGGTGTAGCCGCCCCAGCTCACCGTGTCGGTGCGCTTGGGCACGCGGCGCAGCATCACCATCAGGAAGCCGGCCAGCGTTTCGTACTCGTCCGCATGCGGCAGTTCGTCGATGTGCAGCGCACGCTGCACGTCCTGGATCGGCGTGACGCCGTCGATCAGCCACGAGTTCTCGTCGCGCTTCACGATCTGCTCCTCGTCGAGCGTGGACACCAGGTCGCCCATCACCGTGTTCATCACGTCGTTGAGCGTGATCACGCCGACCACGAAGCTGTACTCGTTGACGATGATCGCGAAGTCCTCGTGCGCCTGCTGGAACTGCTCGAGCACCTCGGTGAGCGAGAGCCGGTCGGGCACCACCAGCGCCTTGCGCAGCGTCAGCCCCTGGTCGAAGGCCAGCGGCTGGCCGCTGAGCACGCGCTGGAACATCTCCTTGGCATCGACGTAGCCCAGCACGTGGTCGATGTCGCCGTCGCACACCGGGTAGGCCGAGAACGGCTCGGCCAGGATGCGCGCGCGCAGCGCCGGTTCGGGGTCGTCGTGCTGGAACCAGGCGATGTTGTCGCGCACCGTCATCACGCTGCTCACGAGCCGCGTGTCGAGCTCGAACACGTTCGCGATCACCTGCTGTTCGCGCGCAGCGAGCACGCCGGCCTGCGCACCGGCCTCGGTCATCGCGAGAATGTCGGCCGAGGTGATCTTGTCGTCGCGCACCAGCGGCATGCCGAGCAGCTTGAACAGCATGTCGGTCGAGCGCGTGAACAGCCACACCAGCGGCTTGAAGGTGGTGATGAGCAGCAGCATCGGCCCGACCATGCGCACGGCGATGCGCTCGGGGTTGCTCATGCCAAGCCGCTTGGGGAACAGGTCGGCGAACACCAGGAACACGGCGATCACCGTGACGAACGAGCACAGGAAGGCCACCTTCGCCGCCGCGTCGACGCTCATCCAGTTCTCGAAGAAGCGCGCGAAGTACGGGCTCAGCGAACCTTCGCCGACCACGCCGCCAAGGATCGCCACCGCATTGAGCCCGATCTGCACCACCGTGAAGTAGTGGCCCGGCTGCTCCTGCACGCGCAGCACCCGGTCGGCGCGTGCGTCGCCGTCGTCGGCCATCTGGCGCAGGCGCAGGCGCCGCGAGGCGGCGAGGGTGATCTCGGCCAGCGAGAAGAAGGCGCTCATCGCGATCAGCGCGACGATGATGAGCAGGCTTTGGGTCAGGGTCATGGTGGCATGGCGAAGGGCGCCATGGTGCCATGACTCAGCCGTGGCGCGGCGGCGTTCAGGCGGCCTTGCCGGTCACCACTTGCTGCAGCTCGCCCGACTCGTACATCTCCATCATGATGTCCGAGCCGCCGATGAACTCGCCCTTCACGTAGAGCTGCGGGATCGTGGGCCAGTTGCTGTATTCCTTGATGCCCTGGCGGATGCCGTCGTCCTCGAGCACATTGACGGTCTTGAGCGTGCGGGTGTCGACGCCGACCGCCTTCAGGATCTGGATCGCGCGGCCGGAGAAGCCGCACATCGGAAAGCTCGCGTTGCCCTTCATGAAGAGCACGAGGTCGTTGGTCTTGACGAGGTCGTCGATGCGTTGCTGGGCGTCGGACATGGGGACTCCTGAAGATAAAGTGGGCTGGTGGGATTATTTCACCGTGTGCCAGATCCCGCCCGAGCAGCGCGGGATCCCGGCAAGATCGTCGCGGCTTTGGACGTCGGCGAAACCGCGCGATGCCAGCAGCTCGCGCACGGCCGCGGCCTGGTCGTGCCCGTGCTCGAGCAGCAGCCAGCCGCCCGCGGCCAGGTGCGCCGGCGCGTCGGCCACGATGCGGCGGATGTCGTCGAGCCCGTCGCTGCCGGCGACGAGCGCGCCCGTTGGTTCGTGGCGTAGCGCCGGCAGGTGCGGGTCGCCGTCCGCGATGTAGGGCGGATTGCTTGCGATGAGCGCGTAGCCGTCCGCGGCACCGTCGAGCCAGTCGGCCTGGCGAAAGCGCACCGCCAGGCCCAGGCGCCCGGCGTTGGCCGAGGCCACGGCGAGTGCGTCGGCGCTCGCGTCGACCGCATCGACCTGCGCATCGGGCCGCGCATGCTGCAGCGCCAGCGCGATGGCGCCGCTGCCGGTGCCGAGGTCGAGCACGCGCGGCGCCGCAGCGCCGGCCAGGCACTGCAGCGCCCAGTCGACCAGCGTCTCGGTGTCGGGCCGCGGCACCAGCACGCGCGCGTCCACCTGCAGGCGCAGGCCGTGGAACTCTTTCTCGCCGAGCAGGTAGGCGACCGGTTCGCCGGCCAGCCGGCGCGACAGCAGCGCCGACAGCGCGGACCAGGCGGCTTCGGGCATCGGATCGGTGTCGTGCGCGAGCAGCCAGGCGCGGTCGTGCGCTTCGCGGCCCAGCCCATGCAGCAGCAGCAACTGCGCGTCGAGCCGGTCGATGCCGAGCGCGATGGCCGCGGCCAGCGCCTGGGCCACGGTGGCGGGTGGCGCGGCCGTCGTCATGCCGGCAGGTTCGACTCGAGCTCGGCCAGCTGCTCGGCCTCGCGCGCCGCACGCAGCGCGTCGAGCACGTCGCCGAGGTCGCCTTCCATGATTGCCAGCAGCTTGTAGAGCGTCAGGTTGATGCGGTGGTCGGTGAGCCGGCCCTGCGGGAAGTTGTACGTGCGGATGCGGTCCGAGCGGTCGCCGCTGCCGATCAGGCCCTTGCGCATCGCGGCATCCTTGGCGGCGCGTTCGCTGCGCTCCTTTTCCTGGATCCGCGCCGACAGCACCTGCAGCGCCTTTGCCTTGTTGCGGTGCTGGCTGCGGTCGTCCTGGCACTCGGCCACGATGCCGGTCGGGATGTGCGTGATGCGCACCGCCGAGTCGGTCTTGTTGATGTGCTGGCCGCCGGCGCCGCTCGCGCGGTAGGTGTCGATGCGCAGGTCGGCCGGGTTGATCTGCACCGCCTGCGCCTCGTCGGGCTCGGCCAGCACCGCCACCGTGCAGGCGCTGGTGTGGATGCGGCCCTGCGTCTCGGTCGCGGGCACGCGCTGCACGCGGTGGCCGCCCGATTCGAAGCGAAGGTGCCCGAAGACCTCGTCGCCGACGATGCGCAGCACCACTTCCTTGTAGCCGCCGAGTTCGCTTTCGCTTTCGCTCACGATCTCGCAGCGCCAGCCCGCGCGCTCGCAGTAGCGCGTGTACATGCGCAGCAGGTCGCCCGCGAACAGGGCCGATTCGTCGCCGCCCGTGCCCGCGCGGATTTCGAGGAAGGCGTTGCGTGCGTCATCGGGGTCTTTCGGCAGCAGCAGGCGCTGCAGTTCGTCCTCGAGCAGCAGCAGTTCGGCCTCGGCGCCCGCGATCTCTTCCTTGGCCATCTCGGCCATGTCGGGGTCGTCGAGCATCTCCTTCGCGCCCGCGATGTCGGCCTCGCGCTGCTTGTAGCGCTCGTAGCGGCCCGCGATCTGCGTCACCTCGGCATGCTCGCGCGAGATGGTGCGGTACTGCGCCATGTCGCTCATGATGTCTTCGCGCGAAAGCAGAAAGTCCAGTTCGCCGAGGCGGGCGGCGTAGCGTTCGAGTTGGTGGCGGAGGAAGGGTTTCACTGTGGGCTTGAAGTCGGGAGCGGGAACCGGACGCAGAGGACGCGAAGATTTCGCAAAAGACGCAAAAAAGAAGGAAGAAGACTTTGGAAGGTTTTCTTTCGCGTCCTCTGCGAAACCTTCGCGTCCTCTGCGTCCGGAAGTCCGCATTCAGCGGCCGAACGCAGGTCAGCCAGCGTCGCTAACGCTCTTTGCGCAGGAACAGCCGCGAGATGGCCTGCGCCGTCTGCTCGCGCGCGGCGGCGTCGCCCGCGTGGAGCTCGGCCAGCGCGCCATGCATCATCTTTTGCGTGAGCCCGCGCGACATGGCTTCGAGCACCGCTTCCACCGGCTCGCCCCTAGCGAGCAGCTTGCGTGCGCGCGCCATCTCGGCGGCGCGCCATTCGTCGGCCTGCGCATTGAGCTGCTGGATCAGCGGCACCGTGCCGCGCTGGCCCAGCCAGTGCATGAAGCTCTGCACGCCCGCGTCGATGATCGCCTCGGCCTGCGCCACCGCCGCCTGGCGGCTGGCCTGGCCCTGCTGCACCACCTGCGCCAGGTCGTCGACGGTGTAGAGGTAGACGTCCTCGAGCGCCTTGACCTCGGGCTCGACGTCGCGCGGCACGGCCAGGTCGACCATGAACATCGGGCGGTGCCTGCGCGCCTTGAGCGCCCGCTCGACCGCGCCCAGGCCGATGATCGGCAGCGTGCTCGCGGTGCAACTCACCACGATGTCGAATTCGGCGAGCCGTCCCGGCAGGTCGGCCAGCCGCATCGCCTCGCCGCCGAAGCGCGAGGCCAGCTTTTCGCCGCGTTCGAGCGTGCGGTTGGCAATGGCGATCGACTTGGGTTCCTTGGCCGCGAAATGCGTGGCGGCGAGATCGATCATTTCGCCGGCGCCGACGAACAGCACGCGCGTCTGGCGCAGGTCCTCGAACAGCTGGCTTGCGAGCCGCACGGCCGCGGCGGCCATGCTGATGGAATGCGCGCCGATCTCGGTGGCGGTGCGCACCTCCTTCGCGACCGCGAAGGAGCGCTGGAACAACTGGTTGAGCGTGCTGCCGAGCGCACCGGCGGTTTCGGCCGCGCGGATCGCGTCCTTCATCTGGCCCAGGATCTGGGCCTCGCCGAGCACCATCGAATCGAGGCCGCTGGCCACGCGGAACGCATGGCGCGCGGCCTCGCCGCCGTGCAGCGTGTAGGCATGCGAACGCAAAAGCGCCGGCGCCACGCCGCCGCTCTGGGCCAGCCAGCCGACCGTGTGGTCGAGCGCGGCCTGGTCCGCGGCGCAGTAGATCTCGGTGCGGTTGCAGGTCGAGATGATCGCGGCCTCGACCTGCGGATGGCGCCCGCTCGCGAACGAGCTGCGCAGGCTTTGCAGCGTGGGCGCGATCTGATCGAGCGCGAACGCAAAACGACCGCGCAGATCGAGCGGCGCGGTCGTGTGGTTCAAGCCGAGGGCCCAGACTGACATATTTGCCTGATTATAAAATCAGCAGGCACCTTCCGGCTGCGAAGGGGCTTCGCCCTGTGGCGCCTTCCCCCTTTCCAACGCCATGTCGCTGCTCGATCTGCTCAACCACCTGCTGAACTTCATCGCACCTGCGCTCGTCGTGGGTTTCCTGTGCGCGCTGGCTGGCCGCGCGTTCGGGCGGCGGGCTGCCGGTGCGCCGGCGTGGTGGCTGCAGGGTGCGTTCAATGCGGCCGCCGGCACGGTGGCGCTGCTCGGCGGATTGGTCCTTCTGGGACGCGACGGGACGGTCGCGGCCTACGCGGCGCTCGTCATCGCGAGCGGTACAAGCCAATGGATCGGCTCGCGCGGCTGGCGAAGGTAGACCCAGCAGCCCCATAGGATTGGCGCGAGTTTCAATATGTTACATAGGTTAATATATGAGCTCGCAGTTGGTGACTCTTCACACTTGAAGCGCGCGGAGCGGCAGGCAGAGCGGCTCGCGCCGGTGTGGCGAGGCGGCCCATGGGACGGTATCGATGTATTTGCATCCTCTTTTCGCCAGTGTTCCTCCGGACGAACGCGCCGCATTCGTCCAGCGTCTCGAGCTTCGGTCCTGCCGGCGCAACGAGGTGGTGCTCGCGGCCGATGCCTGGACCGACCATATCTACTGCGTCGCCACCGGGCTGCTGCGTGTGGTGGTGCAGGGCAGCGAAGACAGCGGCGACGTCACGACCGACTTCATTCGCCAGGATGATTTCTTCCTTCATGCGACCCTGACCGAGGACCGCTACCAGTCGGGCGCCACCTTGATCGCGGCCCTGCCGACTTCGCTGTACCTGATTCCGACGGCGGAATTCCGTGCCCTTTGCACGCGCTATCCGGCTGTGACGATGGGCCTGCTCGGCATGGTGATGAAGCGCACCGCGGCCCTGCGCCGTCAGATCCGGCAGATTTCGTCGGCCTCGTCGGAGCGGCTCATCAGCCGCATCCTGCATGAACTCACCGAGCTGGCCCCGGGCGTGGGCGGCGGCTACGACAAGCGCATCACGCAGTCGGTGATCGCCTCGTATTCGGGGCTCTCGCGGATGCAGGTCAACAAGACGATGCGCGACCTGGAGCGCCGCGGGCTGGTCCGGCGCGATGAGCACGGCGTCTATGTGCCGCCCAGCTTCGCGTCGTCCGACTTCCAGGATCTGCCCTCGAGCGAGCCGCCCGCGCAGGGCCCGGCCGGCGAGGTCGATCCGTCGTTCTTCCCGGACCTGCCCGAAGCCCCGCCGAAGCCCGGCAAGGGCTGACGTCCTCTCAGCCCGCTGCGATGCGGGTGCCCGCGCCCGCCGTGGCGCGCCGGATGCCGTCCGGGCCGTAAAACGGCTGTGCGCTGCCCGCCTGCAAGTAATGCAGCGCGTTCTGCGTGAAGTCGAGCTGGCTGTAGACGAGGGTGCCGTTGCGGCGGTTGCCGGCGCGGGCCTGCTGCGCGCATTCGAGCAGCGCATGCCATGCGGCCAGCGTGGCTTCGCCCTCGGCGGCCGCGGCGGCCTCGGCGCCGGCGCGGCCGGGCTCGAAGCCGCGCGCGACCTGCGCCGATTCGCGCGTCCGGTCGAGCGCCGCCATGCGGTCGAGCAGGCCGGCCTTGCGCTCGGTGATCTGCGGCAGCGCGGCGAAGAGGCCCTGCGTCATGGCCTCGGCTTCCTGCGCGAGCACCGAGACGAATTCTTCGATGCAATCTTTCTCGGCCAACAGATGGAGCAGCATGGTGCGTCAGGGCTTCGTCTTGGGATCGAGCAGCTCGCGCACGCTGGCCAGCAGGCCGTCGGCAATCCGCTCGGGGTGGACTTCATAGCGGCCGGCACGGATGTCCTCCCGGATCGCGGCCACCCGCGCGGCGTCGAAGTCGGCATTGGGCGCCTCGGGCAGCGAGCGGACCTGGCCCGACGAGAGCTGCACGACGTCCTTGCCGCCCGGCACGGCGTCGGCGCTGCCGGCCGGCGCCGGAGACGCGCCCTTGTTCGTGCGGATGAGCGGGGTGGCCGAAGGGGTGGATGGATCGATTTTCAAGATGGTTCCTCAAAGGGCTGCCTGGTGTATCGGCAGCCCGGCCCGAAACTTTAGGGCCTGGGCCGGAAATTCCACTATTGCGGCAGCCGCAGCTGTCCTTCCTCGTCCGCAATACCGCTGACGATCCGCCCGTCCAGCGTCTTCGCGCGCACGATCGCCCCGGCGCCGGCACTGGCCAGCGCGCGCGCCTCGGTGCTCACTGAAAAGCCCGGTCCCTCGGCCACGACCTTGATCGCCTGGCCCTGCTGGATCACCGTGACGCCGCGCACCTGCTCGCGCCGCAGCGGCGCGCCGGCCGCGATGCGGTTGGCAGCGACCACGCCCTGGAGTTCGGCCGCATCGGTCAGCACCGAACGCGGCAGTGCCGTGAGATCGCCGTCGCGCGCCGCAAGGTCGGCGGCACCGAAGGCCTGCCCCGCATCGATGTTGCGCGTGGCGACGAAGTAGCGTCCAACGACCGCGACATGGGCGCGCACATAGCGCGTCCACGGCTTCTGCTCCGAATGGCAGCGCAGGCCGACCGAGACCCGGCCCCAGGGCCGCGCGCCGCGCGGCAGGAAGGCATCGAGCGCCTCGCAGGCCGGCAGCGCACCCGACGCCGGCGCATCCACGCGGACGGTGACCTTGCCCGGCAGGCCGGCGCTCTGCGCGAGCAGCAGCTTCTCGACGGCGGCGTGCGCTTCGCCTTCGAGCGGTGCCGCGGCGCAGGCCGCCGCCATACCGAGCCCTGCGGCCAGGGCCGTGAGCCGGCATCGCAGGGCAGGCGGTAGAGAGAGGTTCATGGCAGTCATCGGTGTCCGCAATTCTAGGAAGCCGCCCCCGATCCGAAGATGCGAACTGCACGCCAAAGGCCCCTTTGTTCGGGCCATTGCGAACGCGGTGCATGCATAGACTCGCTTTCCATCTGTCGCCACGCCCAGCCGGGCCGCGACGCCTCGAACGGATGGAAAACATGATCGACAAGCTGGATGCGGCGCTTCGCTTCAACCGCGAAGCACTCAACCTCAGGGCGCAGCGCCAGGAAGTGCTGGCAGCCAACATCGCCCACGCCGACACGCCCAACTACAAGGCACGCGACTTCGATTTTGCGAGCCGCCTGAACCAGGCAGTGGCGCAGGGCCGCGCAGCCGGCGCGGTGCCGATGGCCACCACCTCGGCGCGCCACATGCAGGCCACCACCGCGCCGGCGATCCCCGAGGGCGACCTGCTCTACCGCGTGCCGAGCCAGTCGAGCATCGACGGCAACACCGTCGAGATGGACGCCGAGCGCATCAACTTCGCCGACAACGCACTGCGCTACGAAGCCAACCTCACGGTGGTCAGCGCCAAGATCAAGTCGCTGCTTGCCGCCGCGCAATAAAGCCATGCCCCATCCCACTGCATCCATGAACATCTTCAGCGTGGCGGGTTCCGCCATGGCCGCGCAGTCGCAGCGCATGAACGTGACCGCGAGCAACCTCGCCAACGCCGAGAGCGTGGCCGGGCCTGACGGCAAGCCGTACCGCGCGAAGCAGGTCGTGTTCGAGGTGGCGCCCTCGGGCCAGCAGGACATCGGCGGCGTGAAGGTCGCGGGCGTGGTGGAGGACACCACCTCGCCGCTCAAGATGGTCTTCGACCCGAAGAACCCGCACGCCGACGCCAAGGGCTACGTCGCCATGCCCAACGTCAACGTGGTCGAGGAGATGACCAACATGATCTCCGCCTCGCGCAGCTACCAGGCCAACGTCGAGGTGCTCAACACCGCCAAGACCTTGATGGTCAAGACGCTGAGCATCGGCCAGTAACCCCTACGCCCCTCCAAGAAAAAACGCCATGGCCATCACCGACACCTCTTCCATCTCCGGGCTCAACGCAGCCACCGCGGCGCCCACGGCGGGCAACGTCTCGGAAGCGGGCAGCGAACAGCGCTTTCTGAAGCTGCTGGTGACGCAGCTCAACAACCAGGACCCGCTCAACCCGATGGAGAACGCGGAGCTCACCTCGCAGCTCGCGCAGATGAGCACCGTGAGCGGCATCGAGCGGCTCAACGCCACGCTGAGCGGCCTCGTCAACCAGACCGGCACCAACCAGGTGCTGCAGGCGGCCTCGCTCATTGGCTACAACGTGCTGTCGCCCGGCAGCACCATCGCCACCACCGAGCCGAAGGCGGGCGAGGCGCCTGCGGCCGTGCCCTTCGCGGTGCAGCTGGCCGACACCGCCGGCGACGTCGAGGTGAAGATCGTCGACGGCGCCGGCCGCACGGTGCGCACGCTGTCGCTCGGCACCATGGCCGAAGGCGTCAACGCGGTGACCTGGGACGGCCTGGCCGACGACGGCAGCGCGGCGCCCGCGGGCAACTACAGCTTCAGCGTCGCGGCCGACAACAACGGCGCGAAGGTCGACGCCACCGCGCTCGTGTTCTCGCAGGTGGCCGCGGTCAAGCAGGGCGCGAGCGGCGTCACGCTCGAACTGATGACCGGCCAGAGCATCACCCTGGCCGACGTGCGCATGTTCCTCTGAGCCTCCGCGCCGGCGCCACTTCCTTTTCTTCTTCTTCTCATCGCTTCTCAACGCACCGAAACAAGGATTCGATCATGGGCTTCACCCAAGGCATCAGCGGGCTGTCCGCGGCGGCCGCCAACCTCGACGTCATCGGCAACAACATCGCCAACTCGAACACCGTCGGCTTCAAGTCCGGCTCGGCCACGTTCCAGGACGTGTATGCCGGCTCGCGCGTCGGCCTCGGCGTCGCCGTCTCGGGCATCGTGCAGAACTTCTCGCAGGGCTCGGTGCAAACCAGCAGCCGGCCGCTCGATGTCGCGATCCTCAACGGCGACGGCTTCTTCCGCCTCAGCAGCCCGAGCGGCGAGGTGATGTATTCGCGCAATGGCCAGTTCACGCGCGACAAGGACGGCTTCATCGTCAACGCGGGCGGCCTGCGCCTGACTGGCTACGGGGTGTCGGCCACCGGCAGCCTCGACGGCGGCACGCCCGCGCCGCTGCAGGTGCAGACCACCGCCATGAACCCGAAGCCGACCTCGGCCATCGACGCGGCCTTCAACATCGACTCGCGCAGCACCGTGCCGACCAAGACCCCGTTCTCGCCGACCGACTCGGACACGTTCAACTACTCGAACGCGCTGGGCCCGATCTTCGATTCGCTCGGCAATCCGCACGAGCTGGGCGTCTACTTCGTGAAGACCGGCGACAACGCCTGGGACGTGTTCGCGGCGGCCGACGGCGCCACGGTCAACGCCGGCGCGCCGATCTCCACCATGACCTTCGACAGCAACGGCAACCTGCTCACGCCGGCCGGCGGCGCGATCACGCTGCCCGCGATGGACTTCGCCAACGGCTCGGCGGCGGTGAACGCCACCGTCGACCTGTCGGGCACCACGCAGTTCGGCAACGTCAACGAGATCAAGACGCTCAAGCAGGACGGCTATACCTCGGGCACGCTGACCTCGTTCTCGATCAACCCCGACGGCACCATCACCGGCAAGTTCTCCAACGAGCAGACCACGCTGATGGGCCAAGTCGTGCTGAGCTCGTTCGCCAACCCGAACGGCCTCGAGCCGGTGGGCGAGAACGTCTGGGCCGAGACGCTGGCTTCGGGCCAGCCGCTCTCCGGCACGCCGGGCGCGGGCACCAAGCAGGGCTCGCTGGCATCGGGCGCGCTCGAGGCCTCCAACGTCGACCTGACCTCCGAGCTGGTGAACCTCATCGTCGCGCAGCGCAGCTACCAGGCCAACGCGCAGACCGTGAAGACGCAGGATCAGGTCGTGCAGACGCTGATCAACATCCGCTGAGCCGCCGATGGACCGCATGCTGTACGTCGCCATGAGCGGCGCCAAGCAGGCCATGGAGCAGCAGGCCTCGGTCGCCAACAACATGGCGAACGCATCGACGCCCGGCTTCCGCGCGCAGATCAACAGCTTCCGCGCGGTGCCCGTCACCGGTGCCGAGGCGACGACGCGCGCCTACGTGGTCGCCGCCACGCCCGGCGCCGACTTCAGCCATGGCCCGCTCACCGAGACCGGCCGCCCGCTCGACGTGGCGGTGCACGGCGATGGCTGGCTCGTGGTGCAGACGCCCGATGGCGGCGAGGCCTACACCCGCGTCGGCAACCTGCAGGTCGATGCCGAAGGCCGGCTCACCACCTTGGGCTCGCTGCCGGTGGCAGGCGATGCGGGACCGCTCGCGGTGCCGCCGGGCGCCGCCGTCACCATCGCCGCCAACGGCCTCGTCACCGCGCGCGGCGCGGGCGATCCGGCGATCGGCGTGGCCGAGGTCGGCCGGCTGAAGCTCGTCAATCCGCCCACCACCGACCTGGTGCGCGGCGACGACGGCCTGTTCCGCATGCGCGAGGGCCTGCCGCCGGCCGAGGCCGACGAGGCCGTGACCCTGACCACCGGCGCCGTCGAAGGCAGCAACGTCAACGGCGTCGAGGCCATGGTGGCCATGATCGCCAACGCGCGCAGCTTCGAGATGCAGATGAAGGCCATGCGCACCGCGGACGACAACGCGCAATCGGCCAACAAGCTGCTGGCGTACGGCTGAGCCGGCGCCTTTCACTGAATCTCCAACAAGGAATCTCCCATCATGATGCGCTCGCTCTACATCGCGAAGACGGGTCTCGACGCCCAGCAGACCCAACTCGACGTGGTGTCGAACAACCTCGCCAACGTCGGCACCACGGGCTTCAAGCGAAGCCGCGCCGTGTTCGAGGACCTGATGTACCAGAACCTGCGCCAGGTCGGCGGCCAGACCTCCGACCAGACGCGCCTGCCTTCGGGCCTCCAGGTGGGCACCGGCGTGCACGTGGTTGCCACCGAGCGCATCCATTCGCAGGGCAACCTGACGAAGACCGACAAGCCCACCGACGTGGCGATCAACGGCGGCGGTTTCTTCCAGGTGCTGATGCCCGACGGCAGCACCGCCTACACGCGCGACGGCTCGTTCCAGACCGACCGCGACGGCCAGCTCGTGACCGCGAGCGGCTTCCCGGTGCAGCCCGCGATCACGCTGCCGGCCAACACCACCAGCATCACGGTCGGCCGCGACGGCATCGTGTCGATCACGCAGGCCGGGCAGACCAACACGGTGCAGGTCGGCCAGCTGCAGCTCGCCACGTTCCTGAACCCGACCGGGCTGCAGAGCAAGGGCGAGAACCTCTATGCCGAGACCGATGCCTCGGGCGCACCCAACCAGGTGAACCCCGGCGTCGATGGCGCCGGCCTGCTGAGCCAGGGTTATGTCGAGGCCTCGAACGTCAACGTGGTCGAGGAGCTTGTGAACATGATCGCGACGCAACGCGCGTATGAGATCAACAGCAAGGCTGTTCAAGCCTCCGACCAGATGCTGCAGCGTCTCGCTCAGTTATGACCTCGCTGCGTTCGTGGATGCTGCTGGCCGTGTTGGCGGCCACCGGCTGCGCGCAGATCCCGCGCGAGCCGCTGGTGCACCAGCCGATGACGGCGCGCGCCGACAGCATGATGGCCGCGGCGGTACCGCGGCCGGCGAATGGCGCGATCTTCCAGGCCGGGCCTGGCGGCGCGGCGCTGTTCGAAGACCGCAGGCCGCGCAACGTGGGCGACATCCTGACCATCGTCATCAGCGAGAAGGTCAACGCCAGCAAGAACTCGGGTGCCTCGGCGAGCCGCAACGGCAGCGTGGTGGCCGAGTTCGCAGGCGGCATCCCGAAGCTGATCGGCTCGCTGCTCAAGGGCCAGGACGCCAACCTGTCGGGCGGCAACACGCTCAACGCCAAGGGCGGCGCCAACGCCAACAACACTTTCAACGGCGTGATCACGGTCACCGTGGTCGACGTGATGCGCAACGGCAACCTGCTCGTGAGCGGCGAGAAGCAGATGGGCATCAACCAGGGCACCGAGTTCATTCGCTTCTCGGGCGTGGTCAACCCGCGCACCGTCTCGGGCAACAACACCGTGCCGTCGACGCTGGTCGCCGACGCACGCATCGAATACACGGCCAAGGGCTACATCGACGAGGCCCAGCACATGGGCTGGATGCAGCGCTTCTTCCTCAACGTGATGCCGTTCTGAGGGCGCACGCGCCGGAAGAAAGGAATACGACCATGCAAACCATTCGCAACCTGCGTTCGCTCATCGGCCTCGCGGCGCTCTGCGCCGCCGCCCTGGGAACCCCTGCCAATGCCGAGCGCCTCAAGGAGCTCGCGAGCATCCAGGGCGTGCGCGACAACCCGCTGATCGGCTACGGCCTGATGGTGGGCCTCGACGGCACCGGCGACCAGACGATGCAGACGCCGTTCACCACGCAGAGCCTCAACAACATGCTGCAGCAGCTCGGCATCACGATCCCGCAGGGCGTGAACATGCAGCTCAAGAACGTGGCCGCGGTGATGGTCACGGCCACGCTGCCGTCGTTCGCGCGGCCGGGCCAGAACATCGACGTGACGGTCTCGTCGATGGGCAATGCGAAGAGCCTGCGCGGCGGCACGCTGTTGATGACGCCGCTCAAGGGCGCCGACGGGCAGGTCTATGCGATCGCGCAGGGCAACATGGTGGTGGGCGGCGCGGGCGCTTCGGCCAACGGCAGCAAGGCACAGATCAACCAGCTCGGCTCGGGCCGCATCCCGGGCGGCGCGCTGGTGGAGCGCAGCGTCGAGGCGCAGGTCGGCGGCGAGAGCAGCTTCACGCTCGAGCTCAACCAGTCCGACTTCGGCACCGTGCAGCGCGCGGTCGATGCGATCAACCGGCAGTTCGGCCCCGGCATCGCGCAGGCGCTCGATGCGCGCGTGATCCAGGTGCAGGCGCCCGCGCCGCACGAGCGCGTGGGCTTCCTCGCGCGGCTCGAGAGCCTCGAGGTCACGCCCACGCAGGCGGTGGCGCGCGTGGTCGTCAACGCACGCACCGGTTCGGTGGTCATGAACCAGGCGGTGCGCGTGAACGACTGCGCGGTGGCGCACGGCAACCTGTCGGTGGTGATCAACACCGAGCCCGTGGTCAGCCAGCCGAATGCCTTCGCCGGCGGCCAGACGGTCGTCGGCCAGACCTCGCAGATCTCCATCAACCAGGGCGGCGGCGCGCTGCAGATGGTGCGCGGCGGCGCGTCGCTGGCCGACGTGATCAAGGGCCTGAACAGCCTGGGCGCCAATCCGCAGGACCTGGTGTCCATCCTCCAGGCCATGAAGTCTGCGGGCGCGCTGCGCGCGGAACTCGAGATCATCTGAGCGGCAGGTCGGCATGGCAATCATGGCAAGCACGAGCGGTGCGCTCGACGGGCGCCTCGCGCTCGACGTGCAGAGCATCGATGCGCTGCGCAACACGGTGCGCACCTCGCCCGACGAGGGCTTGAAGCAGGTCTCGCGCCAGTTCGAAGCCCTGTTCATGAACATGGTGCTCAAGAGCATGCGCGAGGCTACGCCGTCGAGCGGCCTGTTCGAAAGCCGCGACCAGAAGATCTATCTGTCGATGCTCGACCAGCAGCTGGCGCAGAACCTCTCGGGGCGCGGCGTGGGACTGGCCGAGGCGATGCTTGCGCAGCTGAGCCGCGGTGCGGCCGAGGCCGAGCCCGGCGGCGGCGGCACCGGCATCGAGGGCATGCCGTTCACACCGCAGCCGGGTGCGGTGGCGGCGCGCCGCAGCGACATGCCCTTCGCGCCGCAGGCGGGGATTCCGCTCGGCTCGTCGCCGACGCCGACTGCGCCCTCGCGCACCGCATCGGCCAACGTGGACCTCGGCATCTACCAGCGCAACAGCGAGCGGATCTCTCCCGCCGCCGAGGGCTCGCTGCAGGGCAAGGTCGACGGCTTCGTGCAGCGCATGGGCAACGCCGCGCAGGTGGCCAGCGCCGCGAGCGGCGTGCCCGCGCCGCTGATCCTCGCGCAGGCCGCGCTCGAGTCGGGCTGGGGCAAGCGCGAGATCCGGGCCGACGACGGCACGCAGAGCTTCAACCTGTTCGGCATCAAGGCCGACCGCAGCTGGAAGGGCCCGGTGGTGGAGACCACCACCACCGAATACATCGACGGCGAGCCGCAGCGCGTGCGCGCGAAGTTCAGGGCCTACGGCTCCTACGACGAGGCCTTCACCGACTACGCGCGCTTCATCACGCGCAACCCGCGCTACGCCAACGTGCTGGCCGCCGAGACACCGGCCGAGGCAGCGCACGGCCTGCAGAAGGCCGGCTACGCGACCGATCCGCAGTACGGGCAGAAGCTCGTTCGCATCATGCAGAAATTCAGCTGAAGGAAGAAACGACATGGCAGACAACACCCCCGCCGCCTTGCAACACCGCGGACCTGCGGCCCCCGCCGCCACGGGCCGGCTCGAGGTCGTGACCTTCACGCTGGGCCAGGAGGAATATGGCATCGACATCCAGAAGGTGCAGGAGCTTCGCGGCTACGACGCGGTGACGCGGATCGCGAACGCGCCGGAGTACATCAAGGGGGTGGTGAACCTGCGCGGGATCATCGTTCCGATCATCGACATGCGCATCAAGTTCAGGCTGGGCACGCCGAGCTACGACCAGTTCACGGTGGTGATCGTGCTGAACATCGGCGGCCGCGTGGTGGGCATGGTGGTGGACAGCGTGTCGGACGTGATCACGCTGGGTGCGGAGCAGATCAAGCCGGCGCCCGAGATGGGCTCGGTGCTGGACACCGACTACCTGATCGGGCTGGGCACGCTCGACGAGCGGATGCTGATCCTGGTGGACATCGACCGCCTGATGTCGAGCGAGGACATGGGCCTCGTCGAAAGACTTGCGGCATGAAGAACCTGAAAATCGGCACGCGGCTCGGCATCGGGTTCGCGTTGGTGCTCGGCCTCATGGCCTGCATCGCGGCCATCGGCGTGTTCCGCCTGCAGGGCGTGGGCGACGCGGTGCAGCAGATGGTCGAGCGCTCGCTCGCCAAGGAGCGGCTGGCAGCCCACTGGCTGCTGAACACCAGCAACAACAGCGTGCGCACCTTCGCGCTGGTCAAGAGCAACGACGCCGAAGTGCAGGATTACCTGCAGAAGCACATGGCGAAGACCAGTGCCGCCATCTCGGAGACCCAGGGCAAGCTCGAGGCGCTGCTCGATTCGCCCGAGGAGCAGGCGATCAGCGCCGACATCAAGGCCAAGCGCAGCCAGTACGTCGCGTTGCGCAACGCCATCCTCAAGCTCAAGGCCGAAGGCCGGCAGGACGAGGCGGCGGTGCTCACCAACGAGAAGCTGGTGCCGATGCTCGACGTGTACGACGCCAGCATCCGCAGCATGCTGACGCACCAGGCCGAAAGGATCGACGAGGCGGCAGAGGCCGTGCATGCGCTCAACCGCGCGGGGCGCACGAACGTGATCGCGCTCGGCGTGGCCGCGCTGGCGCTCGGCGCCGTGCTGGCCTGGCTGCTCACGCGCAGCATCACGCGCCCGCTGAACGAAGCCGTGCGAGTGGCACAGACCGTGGCCGGCGGCGATCTCACGAGCCGCATCGCCTCGTCGGCGCGCGACGAGACCGGGCTGCTGATGCAGGCGCTCGGGAACATGAACGCGAACCTTGCGAAGGTGGTCGGCGGCGTGCGCTACGGCACCGACGCGATCGCGACCGCCTCGGGCCAGATCGCGGCGGGCAACCAGGATCTTTCATCGCGCACCGAAGAGCAGGCGAGCTCGCTCGAGCAGACGGCCGCGTCGATGGAAGAGCTCACCTCCACGGTCAAGCAGAACGCGGACAACGCGCGCCAGGCGAACCAGCTGGCGCTCTCGGCCTCGGAAGTGGCGGTGAAGGGCGGCGACGTGGTCGGCCAGGTGGTCGACACCATGGCCTCGATCAATGCCTCGTCGCGCAAGATCGTCGACATCATCGGCGTGATCG